>ERZ1673695.1236-NODE-1236-length-28176-cov-13.270118_pt1 | contig 28176 bp, 28 predicted proteins | sample MGYA00580225_ERZ1673695 | MGnify/ENA primary metagenome ERZ1673695 (study PRJEB41218, sample SAMN15661739) | gut metagenome | host: Homo sapiens | place: Canada: London | collected 2015-08-20/2019-03-30 | study: EMG produced TPA metagenomics assembly of... | reverse complement strand
TGAGACCGCTGGGGTGGAAGACACCAATTCAAACCCTGGAACATTTTTTATCCTCACTGTAACATATGTTTGACAAACCTACAAAATTTTAAACATATTTTTCCGGAAGAAGATTGTAAAAATTTACAGACTATGCTAATATAAGTTGAATAGATTTTAATTACGGGAGGTATAAACAGAATGAGTAAATTTTGTACCAATTGCGGCGAAGCGCTGAGTGATGACGCTGCCTTCTGTGTAAAATGCGGGACGCGCGTTGGGGAGCAATCAGTACAGTCTGCGCAGGAACCGTCCGATTCGGCTTCCGCCTCTTCTTCGTGCGACACTTGCGAGTCTGCACAATGCGAACAGAAAGCACCGGCGGAGACAAACGGATTTGCCGGAAAGGCCAATGCTTTTGTAGCCAAATTAAAGAATAAGGATAAAAAAGCAACTGGCATCACCGCGGGAATTGTAGTAGTTTTAATATTGATCGTTGTATTGGTGATCTGCCTCGGCGGCGGCGGCCCCGAAAAAGCGCTGGACAATTATATCAGCGTTGTTTACAACGGAAAAGTCAATAAGCTTGAAAAACTGGCGCCCGCAGAATATTGGGAATATCTCGAGGATGAAAACGACGTTTCCATGAAGGATGCCGAGGAGCAGATGGAGGAACTCAATAAAACGCTGATTCGCGGCTTGGAGGACGAATACGGCGACAACATCAAAGTTTCTTATAAAATCCTAGAAAAAGACGACGCCTCATCCAGCGACCTGGACGAAATGAAAGACTATATCAAATCTAATTATGATATTCCGAAAAAATCGGTTACGGATGCCGTTGAACTGGAAGTAGAACTGACTGTTCGCGGAGACGACGATGAGGAAACGACGGAATCGACGTTTTATGCTGTCAAGGTAGGCGGAGATTGGTACATCTGCAGTGCAAACGGCGCCTTCCTTGGAATCTGAAAACATAATATGAAAAATTGAAAAATTTTGAAAGGCCGGGTGTTATCCGGCCTTTTTTTATAGTTTTATTAGGTATCCGGCGATTTTCTGTGCAAGGATCAAATGACCCGCATCGTTCGGATGAAGTCCGTCGGGACAAAATTTTTCTTTTATTACAGGCAGCCGAGGCTGTATCCCGCTTTCTGCATACAGGTCGCATACGGGGAGCGCATAATATCTTGCTGTTTCCTTGATGATGTCTACATATTGCGCAAGCTTTTCTCCGTTTGGTTTTTCTTCGTCTTCTCTGTGGAGCGGCGTCAAGAATATGATGGGTTTTCCGGGGTATTTATTCAGTAAGCTTTCCATCAGAACACGGCATGCTCCGTAAAACGTATCATTTGTTTTGTCCTCAAACGCTCCGATCGGCGCATCTCCATGCCCAAAATCATTTGTTCCGCCGAATACAACGATGATGTCTGCATTTTCATCCATCCCTTCAACTCTGCTGCAGAAATCTTCGTCCCATTTTGGATTCTCGGAGGGAACTCTTTTTCTGGCGAATCTGGTACCTCCAATTCCGTAATTATTGGCTTTACAAAGATTATGATTTTTTTGTATGATTTCGGTAAACCGCTTCTCTATTCCCGTCGTACCGCAGCCCTCTGTTATGCTGTCGCCCAAGAAATTGATGATTTTCCCCTGTAGTTCCATAAAAATACCCCTTTCTTATTTGCAGATTTTTTAAAAAGTATATACATATAGAATTTTTATGTCAAGGGAGAGATTTTTACTGTGGGAGTGTGAGAAAGTAAAAAGGAAAGAAAAGGGGATAGAAAAAAGGGCCTTGGAGGGAAGGTGTGGATCCGTGCGGACATGGGACCTCGAGAAATCGGGGTTCTGTTTTTGTATCTGGGGGAAAGCAGGCAGGAGGGTGCGTTTTTACTTGCGGACCTGGCTGGAAGTAAAAACAGAGGAAAATCAGTCGAAAATTTGCCTGGCTGAAACGATCCTGAGGCCGTTTTTACTAAACTCGCACTCTTGAGTAAAAACAAAAGATTAGATGCTGGAAATATTCAAATTTTTACTCTGCCAAATCACAAAAGTAAAAATAAAGAGAAAAACAAAATTCACACCATATAATTTAGTTATTTTATGGAATAATCACGCCGGAAATATAATATCTATATACCACACGAATTTTCAGACGAGGTGCAGAATAATGGGAAAGAATATTAAAACAGCGGCCGTAATTTTAGCTTTATTACTCCTGACAGTATTTACGGCCTCCTGTACGGCCCAAAAGGACGACGACACAAATGTCGGAGATCTTGGAAATGATGAATACAGTCCGGTAAGCAGCCTGACCTTATCCGAAACAGAGGCGGCGGCTCTGAATAACAGCGTAAAAGTCAAAGTCTATTATAAAACGTTAAAGGGCGATAAAATTTCCTGTGAGACAAAACTGCTTCAATTTACGGATAAAGACAGAAAGGCCGACGTACTGGCCGGCAAAATCATTGAGCTGCTGATCGCCGGCCCGTCCAATACCAGTCTGACAAAAACAATCCCGGACGGAACAAAATTAAACAGCGTAAAAATCAAAGGAAACGTCGCTTATATTGACTTTAACGAAGCCTTTGCAAGCGCAGTAAAAACGGGCGAAGACGTCAATCTGATCGCTTATTCCATCGCAAACACCCTGACCGAATTTAAAAACATCACGGAAGTCGCCATTACCTGCGAAGGCAACAAAATCGAAACTCAGTCTGGCTGCAACTTTTCCAAGCTGAACAGAAATCTGGATCTGGTCACTGATATCGAAAGCGCCATGCCAGAGACAGACTACTCCGAAAATGTTTTCCTTGAAATAGAGTTGGAATAGAGGTAAAATCCAACAAGCAAAAATTATTCCACGGAGGCTTTTCCATATGAAAAAAAAAGTAGCCGTTCTCTTCGGCGGCCGCTCCACAGAGCATGAGGTTTCGAGAATTTCCGCATATTCCATTATAAAACACATAGACAAAGAGCTTTTCGACGTTATTATGATCGGCGTCACAAAGCAGGGAGAATGGCTTCCGTATCAAGGAGATCTTGAAGCGCTTCCAGACGGCTCTTGGGAGCGCTTTGCAAATCCTTCCGGGAAATGCTCTCTCCAAAAAGGAATCGAAGCGCTTGAAGCATGCGACGTAATTTTACCGGTATTACATGGACAGAACGGTGAAGACGGAACTGTCCAGGGCCTTTTCGAACTGTTGGGAATTCCGTACGTAGGCTGCGGCGTATTCGCATCCGCCGCCTGCATGGATAAGGTTTATACAAAAATCATATTGAAGAACGCGGGAATCCCGCAATGCCGGCATGTCGTGGCATATCGTCACATTCTGGAGCGGGATCCGCATGCATATGATCAAAAAATCGCGTCAGAGCTTGGCTTCCCGTGCTTTGTCAAGCCGGCAAACAGCGGCTCTTCTGTGGGAGTACATAAAGTAAAAACGGCGGAGGCTCTTACGGAAGCGCTCCTGGATGCACAGAAATACGACCGCAAGATCGTGATCGAAGAATTTGTAGATGGACGTGAGATCGAATGCTCCGTGCTCGGCAACCTTGCCGCCGCCGCGGCGACGCCCGGCGAGATTAAACCCTCAAAGGAATTTTATGATTACGAAGACAAATACATTAAAGGCTGCAGTATCACAACCATTCCGGCAGATATCCCGCCCGAGGCTTTGGAACGAGTCAAAACCTTGGCGCTAAAAGCATTTGCGGCAATGGATTGCTCCGGGCTGGCAAGGATCGACTTTTTTTATAAAAAGGATGGAAGCGTTATTCTCAACGAGCTGAACACACTGCCGGGCTTCACGGATATCAGCATGTACAGCAAACTTTGGATCGCAGAAGGAATTTCGTATACCGACCTGCTCACAAGACTGATCCGCCTCGCGTTTGAACGTAAAATCGAAAACCAGAGGTGTACCGAATGATTTTACGAGAGAAAGACCGCCCAATCGGAATATTCGATTCCGGTCTGGGCGGCCTTACCGTACTGAAAGAAATCCAAAACATGCTGCCCAACGAAAATTTAATATATTTTGGCGACAGCGGCCGTGCGCCCTATGGAACAAAATCAAAAGAAACCGTCATACGGTATACGTTTCAGGACATTGGCTTCCTGATGTCTAAACACGTCAAAATGATCGTAATCGCCTGTAATACCGCAAGCGCCTGCAGCCTTCCCCGCGTGATTGCAAATTGCGATATTCCGGTCGTTGAAGTCGTCGGTCCAGGCTCCCGAGCGGCGAGCGGAGGGAAAAAGGTTGCGGTTATCGGCACATCCGCAACCATTGAAAGCGGAGTTTACAAGACCGCGCTTTCGAATCTTTCGCCGGAAATTACATATTATGGAAAGGCCTGCCCGCTTTTTGTGCCTCTGGTGGAAGAAGGCTGGTGGGACAATGACATCGCGAAAGCCGTTGCAGCCGAATATTTGGTGCCGGTTGCTGAATCCGGGGCGGATACCCTCATTCTTGGCTGTACCCATTACCCTTTACTGATCCCGGCGATACGCTCCGTACTCGGGGATTCCATTCGGCTGATTAATTCGGCGCGGGCTGTGGCTGAAGAAGTCGCTCTGCGGCTCCGGGAGCTAAATCTGCTCCGCACTGGGACGCCCGGGAAAATATCGTTTTATACAAGCGACAGCGCCGAGAAATTTTCCTCGCTTGGCAGTGTGTTTTTAGGAAGACCTCTGGAGGATGTGAGCCGAGTTGACATTGAAGCATTCTAAAATTTTCCCTTATGGCACGGAACTGACATGCAAATATTTTTCCGGCGTAAAGGACAGCCGCTATGGCGATCTCCAGACGAGATCCCCCGTTGCCTGGGATGTCCCCGGAGCGCAATACAGTCTCCGGGCTGAGAACGGTTTTGTCAACGTCACGCTCACAGAAGAGTTTCTGAAGAACTATGTCATTGAGCTGGCGGAGGGGATGCTTCCGGAGCTTTCAGAGCCATGCGATCTGGGGGGCGTTTACCGGACTTACATTTTCTCTGTATATGTCCGGGAAATTTGGAGCAACGAAACGCTTTGCTCCGCTGCCCTGGGTGCTCCGCTGGAGCCTCCGCTCAGGCGCCTGTATGTAATGGCGTTTTTTCTTTCCGAGCTTTCCAAAGTAAAAATCCCGCCTTGCGGCGGGCAGTATACAAAATTGTACGATATTTTTACGAAAGAACTCTATGAACTGCTTTCTTCCGGAACGCTCCGGGACGCCTCGCCGGCGCTGAGGGCTCTCACTGCGGCTGCCGTCAGACTCCAGGCTTTCCCAGAAGCCGAAACATGTTTTTCTTGTATGCCTCCACGCCCGGCTGATCAAAAGGATTGACGCCGAGAAGGTAGCCGCTGATCCCGCAGGCTTTTTCGAAAAAATATACCATGGCGCCGAAATGATATTCGCTGAGCTCCGGAACCTGCAAGATCAGATTCGGCACACCACCGTCGTTATGCGCCATCGTTGTCCCCAGCATTGCCTGCTTGTTAATATAGTCAAGATCCATTCCCGCCAAATAGTTCAGACCGTCCAGATCCTCCGGATCCTTTTTGACACAGAGACTGCGGCGCGCCTTTTGAACGCTGATTACCGTTTCAAACAATACGCGCATTCCGTCCTGAATATACTGTCCCATCGAGTGCAGATCCGTGCTGAAGTCTGCTCCCGCCGGGAAAATTCCTTTGTGATCCTTTCCCTCGCTTTCTCCGTACAGCTGCTTCCACCACTCCGTAAAATAGTGGAGCTGCGGCTCGTAGTTGACCATTATTTCGATAAACTTTCCTTTCCTGCAGAGTGCGTTCCGCGCGGCGGCATAACGGTAGCAATCGTTATTCTCTAAATTTTTATCCGAATACCGGTCAAATGCATCCCGCGCGCCCTTCAGGATTGCGTCAATGTCGGCGCCGGCTGCTGCGATAGGCAGAAGCCCGACTGGCGTTAATACGGAATATCTTCCTCCGATGTCATCCGGTATGACGAACGTTTCATAGCCCTCCTGCTGCGCCATTTTGCGAAGCGCCCCTCTGGACTTGTCGGTGGTTGCGTAAATTCGTTTTGCCGCCGCCTGCTTTCCGTATTTTTTCTCCATGAATTCCTTTAAAATTCTAAAAGCAATGGCGGGCTCTGTCGTCGTTCCCGATTTGGATATGACGTTGACCGATATATCATAGCCGTTGCTTTCCACAAGATCCATTAAATCCGCAAGATAATTGACGCTGATGCTGTTTCCTGCAAACAGTACGGCAGTTCCCTCTTTGTCACGAATTCCTTTTAAATTTCGGAAGCTCGGCGTCAGCATCTCGATTGCGGCCCGCGCCCCGAGATAGGATCCTCCGATTCCGACAACAACCAGGATATGAGAATCCCTTTTGATTTTCTCGGCGCATTCTTTGACGCGTCGGAATTCTTCTTTATCGTAATGCACAGGCCAGTCAACCCAGCCGGTAAAATTACTGCCCGCTCCAGTTTTGTGATGAAGCATATCATGGGCTGTGGAAACCTGAGCATGGAGGCATTCCAGCTCATGCCCTGCCAGAAAATCGGCCGCCTTCTCCAAATCCAGGCGCAAAAATTCATTCGCCATCTTTTTACAATTCCTTCCCTTTTAGAATCAAAATCATGGTATATGATAGCACTGGAAAGAAAATTTTACAAGTCACTGACGGCAGAAAGCCGCGTTTTTACTAACGCCTCTTCTCCAGGGGAAAATATAAAAAATACGTCAGCCATAGAGGTTGACACCATTTTTACTTTCAAACTGACCTCCAAGTAAAAAGCAGAAAAGAATAGAATCTCTCAATTGATTTTTTATGGTTTTCTGCTATACTTTACACAGGCGGTGAGGATCATTTGAAATTATTTAATTCAAATAGATATACAAAAGAGGGGAAAGGAATCGACAAGGACAAGCCTGAAAAGAAACCCTTTTTTAAATTTTGGGAAATCGTATGGCTGAAACGCTTTAAATTAGTGGCTTTGAATTTTATGTATTTTATCCCGAATTTGATTGCAGCCGCATTGGCGGGCCTCAGCTATTTTACAGCCACATCACTTTTCTACACATTGAGCAACCAAAAATCAATTGCAGAATCTGCGGAAGCGGCAGAGAATACCGCAACCATCCTCGGAACTGAATTCGGGGCAGAGCTGTTCAACAAAATGCTTTTATTTATCATAATATTTTTTACCGTTCTTCCGGTATTTGCCGTCGGCCCCTTCCAGTCCGGCATGACATATATTCTGCGGTGCTTTACAAAAAGAGAACCGTGTTTTCTGTGGACGGACTATATCAGTAAAACGAGGAGCAACCTGAAGCTTTCCATACAGGCGGCAGTGATTAACGCAGTAGCAGGATTTTTCATTATTCTTGATTTTTCCGTATATTTTGCGCTGTCCAGTACCACATCCGCTGCAAAGGGCGTTTTCCCCGACTGGCTATTGACGGCATCGCTGATCATTTTGATTTTTCTGACGGCTTTGTTTTTGGTTATGTCCATGTATATTTACCCCATGATCGTAACCTTCCGTCTCACCCTGAAGCAGCTTTACAAAAACGCGATGCTGTTTGCTTTTATTCGATGGCTGCCGAATCTCGGAATTGTTTTGCTGGACGCAGTGCTCGTATTTCTGCCGCTGTTTTTTATCAACGGCGCGTGGTCTCTCTACATTTCGGTGCTTTTATACGCGACAATCGGGATCGCTTTCATCGGTTTTATTAATATTTCTTATACGTATCCTGTTATAAAAAAATGCTTAATTGACAATTATAAAGCTGACAAGTCAAGACCGGAATCGGAGAACGAGGAGGAATCATGAACAGAAATAATCTATACGGGAAAAAACGCAGCATTCCGCTGAGCAATAAAATACTGATGATCGCAAGCCTGGTTTGTGTCGCTGCTGCGATCGTAGTCTTTATTTTTTTTAACAGGCATCAAAAAAACAAAAACAATAGCGATCCCGATATTGTCCTAAGCAGTCAGCCTCCGACGGAGACTCCTTCGGAAGCGACTCCGGCTCCTGATCCGATTGTTCCCTCCGCAACGACAATTTCTCAGCGATTTAACGTACCCTCAGGATACGAACGGGTACAGGCTGAGAGCGAAAGCTTTGCGGAGTATTTACAGAATTTTTCTCTGCGCGACTATGATACGAAGCCTCTGGTATACGATACGGAAACTAAGACCTTGATCAATAATGAATCCGCCCCTTCCGCCAGTGTTCTCGCGCTGGATCTGATCAACAGGGGAAATTTGCAGCAATCTTCCGACTCGCTGCTTCGCTTATATGCGGAATATCTTTACGGAAAAGGACGCTATACAGATATTGCCTTTAACTTATTGACCACGCCGGTATTCCGGTGCGACTTTGACACGTGGTCTAAGGGCGGACGGCTGGATCTGTCTAAAATTAACGAAGGAAATCAGATCTCATGGTGCCTTGATCATAGCGGCGACTGCGGGCATAAAGACGTGGAGCTGGGGACGTCGGAGGGAACCTTCCGCTATTATCTGCAAAACGTCATGACGTATTCCGACACATCCTCCCTTGTGACAAATATGACCAAATTATCGGCTCCGCAGGATGCATCGGTCGGCGACATCATTGTTTATGCGGATCCGCAGGAAGCGCCGGCGATCATCGTCGATCTGGCGGTGAATCCCTCGGACGGCAGCAAGGTTTACATTATGGCAAGAGGCGGCTCTCCGGCCTGTGAAATCTATGTCGTTCGCAATGACAGTGATGCGGCGATCAATCCGTGGCATAAGCTTTCAGAGCTTCCGATCGGAGCTTCCGTATATCGATTCAAATGAAAAATTCCGGGAAATATTTCCCGGAATTTTACTTTTACGGCAGAATATAATATCATACTTCTCCCGACAAAAATTATTTTCACAAGGAGGAGCTATGATAAATGACGTTGCCGAATACGGCATCCTCGTTACCGTCCGGTCGGCAAAGGATACGTACCTTTTTCTGGACAGCACTGATAGAGCCAGATATATGGCCATATTCATTAAAATGCTCGGTCGCAGTGCAATCGGAGATGCCCGGCCGCTGATTGCGGGTTTGAATAGCGACACTGCACAAATCCTGTTTCAAAATGGATATGAAGAACCGCTCCGGCTTCTTTTCAGAATGGTGCATGCATCGTACGCCTCTTACCGAAAAGCCAAGAGCTGCCCGGCTCAGCTTGCCCGTTCGACTTTCGATTTAATTGACGGTAAGAATAAAGTTGCCGGCGTCATGAAGAATATTCGAGATAAATCCGATTTTATCTGTACGGTTTTTGACTGGGAGGGGGAGCATTGCCCTCCGCCGGGAACACTCGCAGAGCGCATTAAAACGATTCCAGGTAAAATATCAGGAACGCTGCTTCTGGAGCTTGCCGCAGCATACCAAAGATCTTCCTTCGAAGAATTGCTGCGGGACGCCACGCCGGGCCAGCTGCAGGAGCTGATTCGAACCTTCCGCAATCAATATGAGCTGTCATTCCGGGAAATCGGCAGACTTCTGAACTGCAGCTGTACAACAGTACACCGAATTTTGAATAAACCCGTATAAACGTGTCAATAATAACCTCTGTCAATGGATCATAATACAGGAACGGAGGTTATACTATGATCGCGCGGAAACAAACAAGAGAAAACAGAGCCTGGAAAGCAGCTGCAATTATCATGATCGCCGTGCTGCTGGCAGGACTCATCGGAATCTGCATTCTGGCGGAATACGGTTCGGAGCAATACGCCGATAATGTGCTCCGGCTGCACGTAATTGCAAACAGCAATACCAGTGAAGACCAGGCTCTGAAATTAAAAGTGCGCGATGCCGTCGGAAGCATTGTAAGCGAATTGGCAGCCGGCGCTTCCAGCGCAGAAGAGACGGAACAAATCGTGCGGGAACATATTGACGCCATACAGGCCGCGGCGGAAGAAAAGATCCGGGAGGAAGGCTACAACTATCCCGTCGAGATCGAAACCGGAGAGTATTATTTTCCAACAAAGTATTATACGGAAGGCGCGCTTCCCGCAGGCAGCTATGAAGCCGTGCGCGTAGTAATCGGCCAGGGAGAAGGAGAAAACTGGTGGTGCGTATTGTTCCCTCCATTATGCTTTTCCAATGGCACCGCAGATCCCGAGCTGGATCAAGAACAGCAAGAAAATGAAGACGTAACGCTGCGGTTTAAAATTGTCGAGGTTTTCCAGGAAGCAAAGCACAGCTTAAGCAAATTCTTTCAAAAAATTTTCAAATAGAGTGGCAATAACGCATTTTATATGGTAAAATACCGATTGATTCAATCATAGCATAGTATTGGAGGACAAGCCATATGTCAGAAAAAATAAAGGTCGGTATTATCGGCTGCGGCGGCATTGCAAACGGAAAGCATCTGCCCTCCCTGAAAAAGCTCGATAATGTGGAAGTTGTCGCGTTCTGCGATATCATTGAAGAAAAAGCACAGCAATCTGCCAAGAATTTTGGAACCCCCGACGCAAAAGTTTATACGGATTATAAAGATCTGCTTAAGGATGAATCCATCGTTTCCGTACACGTCTGCACGCCGAATAAATCGCATTCCTTTATAACCATTGACGCGCTCAATGCAGGAAAGCATGTGCTTTGTGAGAAACCGATGGCAAAGACGGCAGCAGAGGCCGAAAAAATGCTGGAAGCCGCAAGAAAGAATAAAAAGCTTCTTACGATCGGTTATCAGGGACGCTACAATCCGGATGTTCAATATATGAAAAAGGTCGCAGAAGCGGGAGAACTGGGAGAAATGTATCTTGCAAAGCCTCATGCAGTCCGCAGACGCGCCGTGCCCACATGGGGCGTTTTCCTGAATGAAGAAGAACAGGGCGGCGGTCCTCTGATTGACATTGGAACACATGCGCTTGACATGACGCTTTGGATCATGGACAACTATAAGCCGAAGTATGCAGTGGGGACTACATACAAAAAGCTGAACGATCAAACGGATACGGCAAACGCCTTCGGAGAGTGGGATCCCAAAGAATTTACGGTCGAAGATTCCGCTTTCGGCTTTGTTGTGATGGAAAACGGCGCTACGATTATTCTCGAAAGCAGCTGGGCGCTGAATACGCTGGATGTCGGAGAAGTCCGAACAATGATCTGCGGGACTTCCGCGGGAATCGACAACTGGGACGGCGTGAGGATCAACCGGGTTCACGCAGGCAGAATGACGGTCGAACGCCCGGATCTCGGAACGGGCGGCGTCGCGTTTTATGACGGAACCTCCTGCACGCCGGAAGTAATGGAGCAGAAAGTATTTTACAGCGCAATTCAAAATGGAACGCCGCTTGTGACGCTCCCGGAGCAGGCCCTGGTAGTATCGCAGATTTTGGAAGCGATCTATATATCGGCTAAGACTGGTAAACCCTACTATTTTAATGCCTGATGGGTTCCGGAAAAACTCAGGGGAGGATTTCAGTCAGTGAAAGATGAAATAACGCTTAAAGGGCTCTTTGAAATCATCAAGAGTAAAATTCTTATTATTATTTCCGCCACGGTTCTCGTAACGACTGCCGCGGCGGTCATTACGAAATTCTATATATCGCCGGAATATACCTCTTCCATCAAGCTTTGCGTGGTGGGAGACTTTGATACAGAGGGCGGATCCTCCGTGTCAAACGAGAACAGCATGATCAATTATGTTAAGAATCTGATTGAAACATGCATTGAAACGCTCAACGCGCAGGATGCATACGTCCAGATCAACAGCAATCTCCGGGAGCTCAATGCCTCCTATGAAAATACGAATATCGACTCCTCGAACATCAGGATCGAGCAGGTCGGGAACAGTAATGTTCTGCGCGTTACCGCCACAACGGAAAATACTCAGCTTTCCTACGATACCTGCCAGGCGTTCGAAACAATGGCCAAGGAACGGGTGCCGATTATCGGCGAGGTACAAATTGAAAAAATTGATTCGCCTGTGCTGGCCGCGGCGCCGTCTTCTCCCAATATGCTGAAAAACTGTATTCTTGGCGCGCTGATCGGCTTTGTGGTATGCTGCGGAATTGTAATCCTGATCGAGATGCTTGACAATACTGTTAAGGACGGTGCGGAGACGGCACGGCAGCTGGACATTCTGCTGCTTTGTGAAATCCCGGATCTTTATTCGGCAACGGAACGCGAAAGGTATTACGAGTACAAGCTGAACAGCGGAACGGGAGGAAAAAAGCGTGGCAGATAAGAAGGTTAAAGAACGAGAGCTTTTAATTACAAGCGAAAATTTTCCCTTTGCAGTAAGAGAAGCATACAATACCTTGCGGACGAACGTATTATATGCGCTTTCTCCGATAAACGGGAAAATCATTGCGGTCACATCTCCGAACGCTGGCGAGGGAAAATCTACCGTTTCCGTCAACCTTGCAATCGCTTTGGCGGAAACCTCGGCAAGGGTTCTTCTGATCGACTGCGATCTCAGAAAGCCGACGATTCATAAAAAGCTGAACTTGAATAATTCATCGGGGCTTTCCAAATTCATTGTCGGCTTCGAGACCATGGCAGACGCATTGAAGCGCGAAATTCTGCCAAATTTGGACGTCATGACGTCAGGCCCCATCCCGCCGAATCCGTCGGAGCTTTTAGGAAGTGCAAACATGCAGACTTTTTTGAATAAAGTCAGCGATTATTACGATTATATTATCCTTGACACGCCGCCGATTAACATCGTTACGGATATGGCAGTAATGGCGAATTTTATTTCCGGAGTATTGCTTGTCTCATATTATGCAGCCACAACGGTCGAGGACGTACGCCGCGCACAGGAGGCGCTTAAAATCGTAAACGCCAAGATATTGGGGCTTGTCGTTGCCGGCGTAGTTCGTAAAAAGGGACATAAGGGGGACTATTACAGAAAAGGCCGATAATCGGTGTATGGGAGGTTTTATGGAATACGTAGATTTCCATTCACACATTTTACCGCATATGGATGACGGATCGAAAAATCCGGAGATGTCTTCCAAAATGCTGGAAATGCTGGAAGAAGAGGAAGTTTGCGTCGTATTTGCGACACCCCACTATTATTGCTACAGAGAAAGTGAAGCTTCTTTTCTGGCAAGACGAGCGGATGCTCTCCGGGCATTGCTTAACGGCATTTGTGAAACCGACAGAGGCTTTACCGGCCCGGAAATCCGTTTGGGAGCAGAAATCCGCCTGATCAGGGAAATGCCGGAATCGCTGGAAATAGAACCGCTTCTGCTCGAAGGCACGAATCTGGCGCTTTTTGAACTGCCGTTTGATAAATATGATGTATGTTTGGGCGAGAACATACATAATCTATCTGTGAAATACCAGCTGACTCCGGTTATCGCTCATGTTGAGCGATATGTCGGGCTGTTCAGGAAAAGCGACTATGAAGAACTGCTTTCCATTCCAAACGCCGTTTATCAGATCAGCACGAACTTTATGGAGTCGAAAAAAACGGCGGACTTTGTTGCCGGACTGATCCGGTCGGGGCTTCCGCTGCTCTTCGGAAGCGATTGTCACAACACGACAGTTAGACCGCCGCTCATGAAAACGGCGTTTCGGAGCTTAAAGAAATTTTGTTCAAAATATAAAATCTCAGAATCAGAAATGGCTGATTTATTTGAATATCAGAAAGGTTTGGTGCAGGAGGGACCTGTAAAGTGACGTTTCGGGAACTGGGCGCATGTTATTTTAAAACGTGGAAGGGTAAAATTCTGCTTGCGGTGACGCTGCTTGCAGCGGTGCTGTTTGTATGCTTTTTTGCCGATACACTTGCGCTCAACACTTATATTCCGAAGACCGGGCAAAGCGTCATTGACACGTTTTATTCTGAATATAATCCGGCAGAGGAAACGGCGAATCAGATTCAGCTTTCCAAGACATACGCTTCCCTGTCCGCAAACCAGGAGGCATGGACCTCCGCCGAAGACGGCCTGACGGAGGGGATTTTCTGTATTTCCTCGGAATATATGGAATATCTCGTATATCAGATTGACAGCGCGGACATCGCGGCGCAGGGCAAGTCGTTTGGGGACTTCAATCATCTGTGGATTGATTCCAGAAGCGACAGCTTTTACGCCGTACTCAATATTTCCGGAAAGCAAATCGATCTGACTGACTATTATATCCTTATCAGGGACGCGACGGGCCTTTACGGATCGAGAGCCATATTGAACTTCTATGAAGCAGAAAGCGTCAATCTGACAAACGCAATCGTAATGGGCACTGTGCTTGCTCCCTATGCGGAGATTCTCTGCGACGGCGCATCGGTATACGGGCAGCTCAAGGGGAAGGAATTATCGGGAGAAACGGAATTTTATAAGGATCTGCGCTTCACGGGGTATAGAAGCGTTATGGATAATCTGAACGTCCTTTCTCTGAAAAATGATGCGGTGCGAATCGCGGCGATCGAGTACCTGATCAACAATGATCCGGATTATAAATATCAGGATTACACAATATCGAGCGCCGTACGTGTCCGGGATGCCGGCGCAGTCAAAAAAATCAATATCAATGCACAGAATGTTGTTTTCGACGCGCTGGAGGAGGATTTGGCCTTGTTCCCGAATCTTGAAGAGATTACTGTCAGCGGCGGCACACTGCCCTCCTTTTCTCTGGAAAAGCTTCCGGGAATAAAATCGCTGGCGATTACGGGAACGAATCTGGAAAGCCTTGACCTGTCGGCGGCTGCGGGGCTGGAGCGCCTTGTGCTTGACAATAATCCATCCCTGACAGCATTGGATTTTACCAGCAACCCAAAGATTAAAATATTAAGCTATTCCGGGACGCCGCTCGGCTGGCTGGATTATTCGCCGCTTCCGGAACTGTATTATCTGGACTGCAGCAATTCAAGGGTAAGGGACTATTTGACAATTTCCGGGGAAACGCTTCCAAATATACGAATGCTGGATATTTCGGGAAATAATAATATTCAGACGTTTTATCTCCAGACGTTTCCCCTCCTGGAAAGCGTAAACTGCTCGAACTGCAGCATCCTGGAGCTTGATTTCTCAAACAGTGCAAACCTCACTTATTTTAAGGGAAGCTATAACAGATTAACCGACATTGATTTCCGGGGAGCGAGCAATCTGAAATTTATTGAAGCTTATGGCGGCACGGTGACGAGCCTCGATTTGAGAGGCCTGCAGCCGCAGACGGTATATTGTACCGTTAAAATGATTACGGATGAAGGAGAGGTGTATCCAAGTGGCTTCGAACCAGCACCAACCCCAGCGGAAGAGCAGCCCGCAGAGGCAGGGGAAACAGTCGAATAAGAAAAAAAATCAGAATCAGACCATTGGAAACAAAGTATTTTATATTGCTACGCAGGCGCTGCTCTGTGCAATTCTGTTTTTTACCGTGGGAAAAATCGGCGAAAAAGCGTACGCATATATATCGGAAAGTCAGGATAATGCGAAATTAAAGGAGGAGTACGGTATTTCGTTTGCTTCGCCGACGCCTTCTTCAAATGCCGTTGGCGCTACGGCAAGACCAGTTCCGGCTTATCCGATTCCAACGCCGAAACGGTACACGTATCCGCAGGGAGTGACGCTGGAGCAGGTTCAGGCGCTGAAAGAAAAAAACGAGGATTTTGTATGCTGGCTGTATATTCCAGATACCACGATCAGCTATAACGTAATGCAGGCGGAGGACAACGAGTATTATCTTCATACTACGATTGATCATAAATATGCAAGCTCCGGCTCTTTGTTTCTGGATTTCCGCAACAATGCCGAGACGCTGGAGGGCCACACGATTATCTACGGGCATAATATGCAGGACGGATCTATGTTCGGAAATCTGCTGAAATATTATAACGGAACGGATGACACGTATCTGAGAGAACATCCCTATCTGTATACGTATGCAGAGAACGGTGTGGGAATCTGGCAGATTTTCTCCGTTTATGAAACGACGACGGATGAATATTATATTGAAACGTATTTTGAAACGCAGGAGGCCTATTACAGTTTTATCAAAGACTTGCAGAACAAATCTGTTTATAAAACTGATGTTTTGCTGAAAGCTACGGATGACGTCATGACGCTTTCGACGTGTTATAAATTCCACAGTGAAAACGGGCGACTTGTAGTAAATGCCGTACGCGTCGGGACGGCGCCTCTGCTATAAGAAGGTTGCTTATGAAAATAGAAAAGATGCAGAACAAGCTGTTCGGAAAAACTTTAGTTTCGGATCTGTTCATTTGTGAGTATATGCCGGGACTTCCGCCGCTTGCCGTAAAATTATATCTTTATATCGTGTATGCTTCTGAAAACGGGCTCGAGTGTACGGAAGAAACGCTTTCCATGATTTTGAACAGCGAGTCGGCCGCTGTAAACGAAAACCTGATATTACTGGAAAGCGCGGGGCTGATTTCCTGGCAAAATGATACGATCCTTATCACGGATCTGATCCAAAAGGAAATCGAGCGCAGCTACCGTCTGCGCACCGTTTCGCGCCCGGACGATCTCTGCGTGAACGAACGAGAAAAAAATCTGGCTCGCGCAAAGGTTCAGAAAGCAATCAGCGACAAATTTTTTTCCGGACAGATGCCGGTGTCCTGGTATAACGAGATCGATTTATGGTTTGAGAAATACGGCTTTGAACCCGACGTCGTATTTATGCTGTTCCAGCACTGCGCAAATAATCGTGTTATGACAAAACCGTATATCAGAAAAGTGGCGGAAAGCTGGGGCGGAAAATACCATATTCATACGTCAGAGCAGCTGGAGGCCTATCTGAAATCCTATGAATCCTACAAAACACTCCGCAGCGAAATCCTGAAGCGCCTGAAGTGGCGGCGAAATATGAATGTTTATGAAGAAGCCGTTGTTGAAAAATGGTTTTATACATACGGCTACGATATTGAAATCATCGATATTGCCATGAAAAAATCCGTTTCGAAAAATAACGCGACGCTTGCAACGTTCGATGCAATTATTACATCCTGGCACAAGAATGGCCTGAAGACCAAAGAAGAAATTTTAAACTTTGAAGAAGCCAGAAAGCAGGCGTATCAGGCGGCCCGGAACGGAGAAGGCGGAAAGACAGAACCGGCGAACGCCGGACAAAAGGGCAACTTTACTGAACGCAGCTATGATGAGGAGTTTCTGAACAGCTTTTACGTAGACGGAGATAAAATAAAATGATTTTGCAGGAAATCAACAGGACGATTCAGCAGGAATACGAAAGCAGGCGCCAGCGGGCAGACCGCCTGCGGCTGGCACGCACGGAGGAAATTTACGCACGCCTTCCCGCAGTTCAAGAGCTCGACAAAACGATCAATACGTTAGGAATCCTGATCGGTTATTGCGCAATGAAACGCCGGCCGCCCGTTCGCATGACGAAAGGACTGCCGGAGGGATATCTTTCCCTTGGAGCGGAAGGCCTGAATCAGGAAATCAATCGTCTGAAGGAACAGAAAAGAAAGCTTTTGCAGGCGGCAGGATATTCTTCGGATTATATGGAGGAGGTCTATCAGTGCAGACAATGCAGGGATACGGGCACCATCGGCTCCGGAGAAGGTCAAAAGAGCTGTTCCTGCAGAAAAATTCTGCTTGCGGAAAAACTGAAGCAGGCGGCGGGTGTCCCCCCGGGAGACGTTTTCGCCCGATTTGACGCCGGCTTATATCCCGCTGAAGCGGATCCCGACCGGTACGGAATTTCCGTGGCGCCGAGAACACAGATGGAAGCAATTTATAAAAGGTGCCGGAGCTTTGCGGAACATTTTACCGATAGAAATGTCGGAAATATGGTATTCGTCGGGAATTCGGGAACCGGCAAAACTTTTCTCGGAAACTGCATTATGAATGTTTTGACTGACCGCGGCATATCCTGCTTATATATGCCGGCGACTTCTCTGTTCAAGCCGTTTGCCCCAGGCTTCTACGGACAGGAGAAAGCGGCTGAGCTGGCGGATTTTATTTTGTCGTGTGCGTTTTTACTCGTAGACGACCTTGGAAGTGAAAAGCAGACGGGCGCCAGGTACGGCGAGCTGCTTGAAATTTTAAATGCCAGAGAGCTGCGCGGAAGAACGTCTCTTTGCAGAACGGTGATAACGACAAATCTGACGCCGGCGAATCTGTTTTCCTATTATGGAGAACGCGTGGCCTCCAGAATTTTGGGAGGCTACGATATTTTAAAATTTGCAGGAGACGACATCCGCCTGAAACGAAAAAATACCGATTGACAAATATTGCGTTATCGATTAGCATAACAAAATTGTAGGGCGTTTTCCCTCTGTCAGGCATACATTTAATAAAGTCTTTCCTTTCATAACTGAATCATGAATAAATATAAGGTTGGTGTATCAATGGATCTTGAAGATCTCAAAAAGAAAAAAATCAGCGATCTGCGTTACATTGGCAAAATGCTTGGCATTAAGTCCATGACCAAAATGACAAAACAGGAGCTGATTGAAGCAATTTTAGACAGCGAACAGAAAGCCGCGGAATCGAAAGAAGAAACGGCGGAGCCGGCGGCCGAACTGGAGCAGGAGCAGGAACAGGAACGTCCGGCTCCAACGAAAAGCAGGAGAGGCCGGAAAAGCGGCACGTCGAAACGTCAAAAAAAGAATGAAACTTCCGAAGGCACCACACCAAAAACGGAGGAAAACGCAGAACAGGAAGAAAAAAAAGATGAAGCCAAACCCCAGGATAATACGGAAGAGGCGGAAGGACTTTTGGAAATTTTACCGGAAGGCTATGGGTTCCTCCGCGTTGGAAAATATCTGTCGGGCAGCAAGGACGTTTACGTCCCGCCAACGCTGATCCGGAAATTCGGGCTGAAAACAGGCGATCAAATCCGCGGCAGAAGCAAGATGCAGCGGGAAAACGACAAATATCACGCCCTTTGCTTTATTAATACGATTAACGGAGATTCGATTGAAGCGGCATTCAAACGGAAGCCCTTTGAATCGCTTACGCCGATCTATCCGGACGAAAAAATCCGTCTGGAAACGGTTCAGAACGAGCTTTCTACCCGTCTGATCGATTTGATTGCACCCATCGGAAAAGGACAAAGAGGCATGATCGTGTCGCCGCCGAAGGCCGGAAAGACGGTCCTCCTCAAAAAAATCGCAAATGCCATATCGGAAAATTACCCGGAAATCAAGCTGATTATATTGTTAATAGACGAACGCCCGGAAGAGGTAACCGATATGCGCGAATCGGTCAAGGGAGACGTCATTTCTTCTACCTTTGATGAAATGCCGGAGAAACACATTAAGGTATCGGAAATGGTATTCGAACGGGCGAAACGCCTTGTAGAGCACGGCAACGACGTCGTGATCCTCATGGACAGCCTGACGCGTCTGGCAAGAGCATATAATATTACAATCGCTCCAACGGGCCGATCGCTCTCCGGAGGCCTTGATCCAGGCGCTCTGTATAATCCAAAACGGTTTTTCGGCGCCGCAAGAAATATCCGCGGCGGGGGAAGCCTGACGATTGTGGCAACCGCGCTGATTGATACGGGCAGCAAAATGGACGACGTCATTTTTGAGGAATTCAAGGGCACCGGAAACATGGAGCTTCATCTTGACAGAAAGCTCTCCGAGAAACGGATTTTCCCTGCCATTGATATCAACAAGTCAGGCACGCGGAAGGAGGAGCTCCTGCTTTCTGAGAAGGAGCTGAACAGTGTATTTGCAATCCGCCGCGCAATGTCGAACCTCGGTACGGGAGACGTTACGGAAATGATCGTGAATAAGATGACAAAAACAGCCAATAATGAAGAATTTATCAAAAAGATCAATATCCCGCAGGATGCTGCGAAGGTCTGACGAAGGAATCGGGTGATTGTGTGAAAACGCTAACGAATCACGCCGGAGGAAATGATCGCCGTCTGCCTGCCGCACTTTTGCTTTTTGCGGTGCTGTGGCTTTTTATCAGCCCGGGGATCGGAGCTTTCCCGACGAAGGCGGAGGACATCAGTGCAGCTTGCACGCTTTCGCTGTCCGGAAACGGGGGAGAGAACAAGGCTCTGGATTCAGAACGGCTTTTAGATGCGGACTATACCACATATGTCACGCTCTCGGGAGGAGATCAGCTGAAAATCAGCAGCGAAGAGGCATTTTCCTCGATCTATATTATTTGGAATAAAATTCCGGGCGAATGGACGCTTTCCGCAGCCGGCGCTTCCTACACGCTCGGACAGTACGGCTATCTTCATGAATTTGTCGATCTCCGCGAACAGACGGGGACGGCAGTGAACGAAGCAACAGTGTCGATTCCAAAGGACATTGCCGTCTGCGATATATATGCGTTTACAGAAGGCAATCTTCCGGATTGGGTGCAGGTATGGCAGCCGCCCTGCCAGCAGGCCGATCTGATGCTGTTTTCGACGCATTCAGATGATGAACAGCTTTTTTTTGCGGGAATTCTGCCTTATTATGCCGGCGAAATCGGCGCGGCCGTACAAGTCGTGTATTTAACGAATCACTGGGACGTACAGAACAGGCCTCACGAGCAAATCAACGGATTATGGACGGTCGGAGTACGAAACTATCCGATTGTCGGACCTTTTCCGGATGATGCCGATACACTGAGCAGGGAAGGAGAATCTCCGGAAGAAACACTGCGGCGCACGCTGGAAATTTTCGGCGAGGATGCGCTCATTGAATTTCAGGTAGAAATGATCCGCCGGTTTAAACCGCAGGTCATCGTCGGGCACGATATCAATGGGGAATATCAGCATGGTGCGCATATCGCAAATACGTACAGTCTCCAAAAGGCTCTGGAGCCTGCCGCCGATCCGCAGGCTTATCCGGACTCGGCGCACTACGGAACCTGGGTTGTGCCCAAAACGTATATTCACCTCTGGGATGAAAACAAGATTGTAATGAACTGGGACGAACCGCTTTCCCGATTCGGCGGGAAAACGGCGTTTGAAGTTTCTAAAGAGGGGTACGCCTGCCATCGTTCCCAGCAGTGGACCTGGTTTACAAGATGGCTGACCGGTACCGGAGATGGTGAAGCAGATACCATTACAAAGGCGTCGGAAATCACACGGTACAGCCCCTGCGAATACGGCTTGTATCGGACCACCGTGGGGCCGGATACAAAGGCGGATTTTCTGGATCATATTACGCTGTATCGCGATCAGGTTCAGGATCCTCCATTGGAAGAACCGACGGCGGAGCCGGAAATGCCGACGACAGCGCCGACGGCCGTTCCCTCCCCTCGGCAGACCGCAGAACGGACAGAATCAGAGCAAAAGCCGGAACTCCGTACGATTCTGATATACTGCGCCATGGCCGCCTGCGTACTTTGCATTGTCATAATGGCATTGCTTTCCGCGCATTCCCAAAAAAAGAAACGTTCCCGATAAAACACACAGATTCCCGCGCCCGGTTTGACAATTTCCCCGATTCATTATAATATCGAAAAGAAACTTTTCTTATTGAGAGGAAATGGGAAATGCCAGAAAACAGATTCCGGAAAAGCTTATATTGTCTGATCCCGCTCGTTTTTGTTTTGCTCCAGTACGTTCTTTTCTACTTCTGTGCAAAATTTCTGCATATGCCATACGGACCGTTTAATTTTGAAACGGCGCTGGACCGGCAGGTGCCGTTGGTCGCATGGTTTATTTACATATACGTGGGCAGCTATATTTTCTGGCTTGTCACCTTTTTCGTGGTGGCCTCGGGGGATCGGGACAATTTTTATGCGTTGGTCGCATCAGTAACCGTGACGTTTTTTGTTTGTTTCTTGTTCTACGTCTTTTTGCCGACGACAATTGTGCGCCCGGAGATCGGCACGGACACTTTTACGCTGTGGCTGCTGGATCTGATTTACAAGGCCGATACGCCGGCGCTGAATCTGTTTCCGTCCATGCATTGCCTTGCCAGCTGGCTGTGTTTTATCGGCGTCCGCCGGATGAAAAATATATCGCTTTTCGGAAAAGCCGCCGTCTGTTTCTGCGCGCTTGCTGTATTTGCATCGACGCAATTCGTAAAACAGCACTATATGGCCGATCTTTTCGGCGGGGTTCTGCTTGCGGAGCTCGGCGCGTTCTTTGTCCGCAAAAAGCAGCTGCAGCGCGTTTTTGCAGGAGCATTTACAAAAATAAATAAAAAGCTGCTGAAGCTAGAATAATACAGAAGAAAAGACGAGCTCGGAGCGGGAGGGAGAATTACGAGAAAATCTGTAAAATACATGATTAACGCGGTAGTCATCATCGTACTGCTGCTGCTTGCCGCTTATCTGATCCTGAGCGAGCAGAAGCTGCCGGAAATCATAGAGGCAATGCGCCAGGCCAAGCCGGAATATTTGCTGGTCGGAATCGCGCTGCTGATTCTCTATGTGGCTTGCGAATCGTTTATCATCAAATATCTTATGAAAAATATGGGGACAGATCTGCGCTTCCATAAATGCTTCAAATATTCTTTCGTAGGATTTTTTTTCTGCGCGGTGACGCCCTCTGCAACAGGCGGACAGCCGGCTCAAGTCATCTGGATGGCAAGAGATGGGGTGGATGCGGGGCTTTCCTCACTGGTATTGTGTATCGTTACGATGGTATACAAAACCGCACTTGTCGTAATCAGCGGCGTGCTTGTATTGCTTCATCTTCCGTTTGTCAAAGCGCATATCGGATATATGGGGTACGTATATATTTTCAGCCTGGTGCTGAACGTGATCTTCATCGCAGCGCTCGGACTGCTGATCTATAAGCCGGTCATCGCCGAGAAAATTACGATAAAATGTATGAACCTGCTCTCAAAAATCCGACTGGTCAGAAACAAAGAGAAAATCATGGGGAAGGTATATGAATCCATAGACAGATATAAATCGGGCTCCGTATTCATTAAATCCCATTTCGGCGTAATGCTGAACGTATTCCTCATTACGGCATTTCAGAGAATGTGCTTTTTCTCTATCACATATGTCGTATACAGATCCTTCGGACTCAGCGGCACTTCATTTTTTGAAATCATAACGCTGCAGACGATTCTTTCGCTGTCGCTCGATATCCTGCCGCTGCCGGGCGGTATCGGAGCAAACGAAGAGGGCTTTTTGACGATGTATGACCAGATTTTTACAGGAAATTTTTTGGTTTCCGGCTTGCTTTTCAGCAGAGGAATCAATTATTATGTACTTGTTATCATCGGCGCAGCGGTTACGGTTATATCCTATGTGACCGGAAGCAGACGAATTGCGTCGGCAAACAAAAGAAAAGGTGATCGGAAATGATTGGATATTATAATGTCTCGGTGATACTGACTTACATAGGCCTCTTGTCCTCCTTCTTCGGGATGGCAAATCTGAGTGTCGCCCGCAGCAATCCCTGGGCGATCAAAATTGCATTCCTCTGCCTTCTCTTTTCTGGTCTTTGCGATATGTTTGACGGCAAAATTGCGCGCCGTACCAATCGCTCCCCGGAAGCAAGGGAATTCGGAATCCAGATTGATTCGCTGTGCGACCTGATCTGCTTTGGAGTTTATCCCGCCTTTATCGTAATCACGATCAGCCGCAAGCATTGGATCAGCATGCTTGCCGGAGCCCTGTTCGTACTCGGCGGCGTCATCCGGCTCGCATATTTTAATGTCGTGGAAAACGAACGGCAGCATCAGACAAGTGAAAACAGGAAGTATTATCAGGGCCTTCCTATCACCTCATCCGCGCTGATCTTTCCGTTCATCTATGCGGTCGAGGGCCTTGTCAATCGTTATAAACCCAAAATTCCAATTCAGATCCCAAGCATGAATCTGATATACACTATCATTATGTTTCTGGTGGCCTTTCTGTTCGTATGGGATATCAAGGTGAAAAAGCCAGGCATAAAGGAAACCGTAGTAATGGGAATTCTGGGCCTCCTGATTGTGGCCGGCATTCTTATCAGGTAAGTCGTCATGCGGTACAAGAACAGAGCGGGAACCCTTATCGTCAAGGAAACAGGACAGGACAAATTTCTTCGCTTTCTTTACGGCAGAAGGGCAGGGCGCCTGCTGCTCCGGCTGCTGATCACAAGGCCTGTGACACGAATCTGCGCATGTGCATTCCGCACCCGCTTTTCCGCCTTTTTTATAAAAGGCTTTGTAAAAAAGAATTCAATTGACATGAGCCAATATGAGGAACGGAAATACGCCTCGTACAACGATTTCTTTACACGCAGGATCAGAGAAGGTCAACGCCCGGCAGCTCACAGCCCGGACGTCCTGATCAGTCCGTGCGATGGCAAAGCGACAGCCTTCAAAATCGATGAAGCCACAAGGTTTACTGTAAAAAATACGGTGTATACCGTGTCCTCGTTATTGAAAAACAAAGAGCTTGCCGCTCAGTTTCACGGGGGAATCTGCGTCATAATCCGCCTCACGGTCGATGATTACCATCGCTACTGCTATATTGATGAAGGCGTAAAAGGGGAAAACATTTATATTCCAGGCGTATTTCATACGGTAAATCCTGCCGCGGCAGAGCATGCTCCGATTTATCAGGAAAACTGCCGCGAATACACCGTGATCGATACGATCCGTTTCGGACGCATGATTCATCTGGAGGTCGGCGCCCTGCTTGTCGGTAAAATCGTCAATTATCATGGCGCCGCTTATCAAACGCATAGAGGCGAAGAAAAGGGGCGCTTTGAATTCGGCGGTTCCACTGTTATCCTGCTTTTTCAGAAAAACAAAGTAGAAATATCTCCGGATATTCTGATGAACACCGGAGATGACTGTGAAACAATTGTAAAAATGGGAGAAAAAATCGGCAGACGCCCGGAACCGTATTTTATCTTGGAATCAGGAGCTTCTGACCAGGAAGAATCAGCTCCGGGTTTTTAAGCTGATTGACCTCCTTCAGAAGCTCGACCGGAGCATTATAACGTTTTGCAATCTTCCAGAGCGTATCTCCGGGCTGCACCACATATAAAAGAATAGAAGGCCTGTTATCGTCTCCGCAGAGGTACGGATCATCGGGCTGCGTTACGCTGCTGATGACCGGAATTTTGCAATATTTTACAACCGTTCCCTTTGCAGAAACAGAAATTCTGAGCTCGATTTCCGACGGCGACATGATATTGAAGCTTACATGATTAATCTCAAAGCTCATGCAGGCTTCCATGCCGATTTTTGCCTGACGGCTGTCAAAACTCTGCGTGAAGGGAAGACGCGTCAGGAAAGAGGAAATCGGCTGTTCGCCGTTTGCGGACATGTATAAAATATTACAGATGATTTCTCCCTCTGCATTGACTCTTCCGTCTTCAACCTGTGTCCTGACATGACCGACCATTGCCGTAACATTGACAATCTGAGAAATTTCCGGCTGCTCCTCCGCCTTAGAAGCCGCATCGCGAAGCACAAACTGTCCGGTGACGTCATCCATGATCAGCATCCCGGTAATATCCGTTTTTTCGAGGGTGAATGCCTGCGACAGGGAATAGGCGTCGCTGAGCACTTCAAAGGTTTGCATTGTATATGCGTCGGCCGTTGCCGCAATTTCCGCTTCGACATGCAAAATGCGGTTTTCGCCGTCGCTGTCCTGACAGATTTCTGCTTTATAGCTCTTTAAAATAAAGTCCGTTTTCCATAAAATATCTTCGCCGATCGTTTCAACCTCGATGCTGTGGACAAATGGAATTTCGTTTTCAATGATCTGCACGCTTTGAATCCTGTCATCCGAAACGTAAAGCGTGCAGGTTTCAAGATTCCCTTTTATAAGCAGCTTGTCGCCCGACACTGAGCATGTAATGTCAGAAAGAATCGCGTCCGTGCGCAGCAATTCTTTATAGGCAGCCTTGCCTCCGGACAACTCGATATCTTCGTCGACAATTATCGTATCAGCTGTGCTTTCTGACACCGTACTCAGCGTTACGCTGCTTTTTTGCATCTGGACATCCTCAAGGCCGGAAATGCCGGTGCAGATGCCTTCTTCATTCGTGACGAGGATGGTAGGCTGAATCCGAACGGCCGTTCGGATTGCAATTTTACGGCTGTTTATGTATTCAGATTCAATGTTTTCTACGCAGCAGGCCGCACGTACGATCGTCCCTTCTCCCATGGCATCGACGTCGAAAACGGCGGTATGATCAGAAAAAGCCGAAAATGATTTAATCTCCGGTGCTTCCGGGAGCTCTTCGTTCATATTGCCGACCTCCGGCATATAAAGGATCTTATATTGAATCCTGAAATTAATGGTCAAGCTTCCGCTTCCTTTATTGATTGCCTCCGCTCCCGCAGCGGCGTCAATTGCAAGGATTTTTGCCATATCCGGTAAAACGTCGGGGATAATGCAGTCAAACTCGCATACGGCGCTCTGACTTTCCGTTTGGGAAATGCAGCTCAGCCGCATATAATCTTTTATTAAATCAAGCATTTTAACAGCCTCCTTCTACTTATTCCGCCGGTCCGCGGATATACTAAATAGTACGTTGCCGATATCTGATTTATGACATAAATATAGATATGAAATTATGAATTTTTTCTTGAGAGGTTGCGCGCCGAGAAATAATGTGGTAGTATTTTAGAGGAATTTGACGATATGGGTTTGAACGGTTTATATCGTCCGGACTATCGGAGGCGGCACAAATGACAAAGAAACGATCGTATCGATTGGTAATCATATTTTCTCTTTTACTGGTAATGTTCATAAATACGGCGGCCGGCGTGCTGGCGATGAGCACAGATGAAATTCAGAATCAGATCGACAGTAATCAGGCGCAGCAGTCGGAGATCGAGGACGAGCTGGCGGATATTCGTGAACAGATTTCGGCACAGAAAGAAAAGGATGAGCAGATTTCGCAGGAAATGGCTGCAATTTTAGAAGAAAAACAGGTTTACGCGTCGGAACTGGAGAAGATGCTTGACGATTTGGAATACATATATCAACAAATCGAGGAATTCGACCAGTCCATTGCAGAAACTGAGGAAAGATACGAGGAAGCCCTTGAGCTTTTTTACAACAGAGCGCGCGTGATGTATCAGTATACGCAGTTTGATTCATTGCGCCTGTTTACGGAGTCCAAAGATATTTTTGATTTTGCAAGTCGTGACAGGCTGTTTGCACGCATGATGGAGAACGACCGTAAAACATTGGAAGACCTGGAAATCATGCGGACGGATCTTGAGAACAAAAAGGCTTTGCAGCAACAGATGAAGGTTGATGCGGAGGCCCTCGTCGCAGAGAAAGAGGCGGTCATTGCTGCAATCGAGAACGAAGAGGCCGTTGCTCTGGATAAGCTGCAGGCAAGCCGCAGCGCCCTTGAAGCGTTAGAGTCCCAGGAAGAGGCGATGCGCCGGGAATCGGATCGTATCGAGGCTGAAATCCGCGAGCTGCAGGCGCTGTATGAGCAATATACGACAAATTATGACGGAAGACTGATGTGGCCATCCCGAAATACGCGTAAGATTTCGTCTTATTTCGGTATGAGGATGCATCCGATCTACGGGTATCCGAAAATGCACAACGGAATCGATATCGGAGCTTCTTATGGAACGGATATTCTGGCATCCGCAGACGGGGTTGTTACGTCCGTTACATATAACGAGGGCGGCTACGGCTGGTATATTGTGGTTTACCACGGAGACGGTATTTCCACGCTGTATGCGCATTGCAGTTCCATCATCGCTTCGGTAGGAGAGACAGTAAAGCAGGGCCAGGTCATCGCATTGGTGGGATCAACGGGAGCTTCTACAGGACCGCACATCCATTTTGAGGTTCGAGAAAACGGTACGCCTGTAGATCCTCTGGGATATGTAAGCCCGTGATAACCTATTTCAGAAAATAGATACATTCTTTATGCCGCCGAGCGCATCAAGTCCTTAGGCGGCATTTGTTTTCTCTGCGAAGCGTCACAGACTCACAGCGCGTTTTCGCCTTAAATAAAAAGGTGGGGAATTTTGAAAAAGCCGTATCAAAGGGGAAAAAATGGGAAAACTAGCAGGAAAAGGGAGAAAGAAAAGGCTAAAAAAATTTTTTATAAAATAACGCAAAAAAGGTATTGACAAAGGGGGGAGGGCGAGATATAATAGGCAAGCTGTCACGAAAGAGACAGGGATGAACTTAGAAAAGTAAACAGCGTACAAACTTATCACAGTAAGATGGATAAGGAACAACATGTAACTCGTTAAAGAGATTGAGTAAGAGAAGCCAGAGCATCGAGAGATGCAAGGAATGAGCAATCAAAAGGTAAGATTAGAGAAAGACATGGAGACATGTAAGGAAATAATCTGAGAGTTTGATCCTGGCTCAGGACGAACGCTGGCGGCGTGCCTAAC
>ERZ1673695.1233-NODE-1233-length-28249-cov-16.731042_pt1 | contig 28249 bp, 28 predicted proteins | sample MGYA00580225_ERZ1673695 | MGnify/ENA primary metagenome ERZ1673695 (study PRJEB41218, sample SAMN15661739) | gut metagenome | host: Homo sapiens | place: Canada: London | collected 2015-08-20/2019-03-30 | study: EMG produced TPA metagenomics assembly of... | reverse complement strand
TTATCCTACATCAGGGGGGATTTTGTCTATTGTCCTGTTTTACTGGTTCTGTTCATTTACTGCGGGCAGGGGCTTTTTGCATATAGAAACCGTTCCGCTTCTGTGATAACCCACAAAAGTGTATATTTTCGTTGTAATCCCTCGTGATGTGGTATAAATGAAGCAAGCCGCGGCATAAAAGAGGGGGCGAGCATAAAACACACAGCGAATCCGAAAGTCCCGCTTTTAAAGCGTCACATGGTAAGCGGCATCCTGTTCACGATTACTGCGGTCAACTTCGTTTATGTAATCAACAATGTCCATGAAAACCGCCTGTCCATGCTCAAAAACGAACAGAATTTCGATTACAAATCCGCCATTTTCCAATAATCGGTAGAATATCCCCGAAACGCTTGACTTTTCGTCCTAAATTGCTTATGCTATATCCTGTTGCTGTACGCCCATTTGTGCAGCACGGTCAGTCGTGACATCCTGACCTTAAACAAAACTAGCGCGGCCGGGGCGGCTCCCGGACCGCGGAAAGGAATGCTGAAATGAATAAGAAAACCTCAAAAGTCCGCTTTCTGGCGCTCAGCGCCGTGATTGCGGCGCTGTATGCTGTCCTCACTTACGCCGCTGCCGCCATGAATCTGGCGTTTGGCGCGGTGCAGTTCCGCTTTTCGGAAGCCTTAACGGTGCTCCCGGCCTTTACGCCGGCCGCCATCCCCGGGCTTGCCGTCGGCTGCCTCATCTCGAACCTTGCAAGTCCGCTCGGCGTCGTAGACTGGGTGTTCGGCACGCTTGCAACGCTGCTCGCGGGCATTTTTTCTTACCTTGTACGCAACATTCGCTGGAAGGAGATCCCGGTTTTGGCGCCACTGCCGCCGGTCATTTTCAACGCCCTCATCGTCGGCTTTGAAGTGGCTTGCCTTGCGGATAACGGCACGTTTGCTTTCGGCAATCTCTCCCTTGCAGGCTTCATCGCGGGTGCCGTTTCGGTCGGCATCGGCGAGCTCATCGTCTGCTATGTGCTCGGTGTGCCGCTGATGATGGCGTTGCGCCGCACAAAAATCAGCGAACTCATGTTGGCATAAATCTGTTCCGGGCGCGCCCGGAGAAAGTCGGTCGGAGTTTATGAAAACGAGCAGATTACAAAAAATAGTAAAGCGTACGTCACCCACGCGCATGTTCGTCGTCAGCTTTGTGATCCTTATTTTTATCGGCACCGTGTTGCTCACGCTGCCGATCTCGGCGAAAAGCGGGCAGTTCACAAACCCTGTGGACGCGCTTTTCACGGCGACCTCCGCCACGTGTGTCACGGGCCTTTCCGTGTATGACACGTTTATACACTGGTCGTATTTCGGGCAGGGCGTTCTGCTTGTGCTCATTCAGTGCGGCGGTCTCGGCCTTGCCGCGTTTGCAACGGGTCTCACGCTGCTCGTCCGCCGCCGCATCGGCATTCGCCACCTTGTACTCGCCCGCGAAAGCGCCGGCGGCAGCAATTTGGATGTCATCTCGCTGCTGCGCATCGTGGTTGCGTTTACGTTTGCGGTGGAAGCTCTCGGCGCGCTTCTGCTCATGGCTCGCTTCGTGCCGCTCTATGGCGGGCTCGGCGTATGGGCCTCGGTGTTCGTCTCCGTCTCGGCGTTCTGCAACGCCGGCTTCGATATTTTAAGCTTCATCCCCGGCAATTCGAGTTTATCGGCCTTTAACGGCGACCCGCTCGTCACGCTGACGATTTCCACGCTTATCATCATCGGCTCCACGGGCTTTGTGGTGTTTCAGGATATTTACCGTAAGAAAATCTCGACGCGCCTGCACCGGCAGCACGTGGAAAAGCTGAGCTTTCACGCGCAGGTCTGCCTGCGTGCATCTTTGACGCTTCTGGTTTTCGGTACGGTGATGCTGTTTATCCTTGAGTACAACAATACGTACCGTGATTTAAACTTCTTTGAAAAGCTGAACGCGGCGTTTTTTCAGTCGGTGAACACGCGCACGGCGGGCTTTGCTTCCGTCAGCATTAAGCAGGAAACGGATGGTGCAAAGCTCCTCACGTCGTTCTTGATGTTCATCGGCGGCTGCCCGGGCTCCACGGCGGGCGGCATTAAGGTGACGACGCTTGTGGTGCTGTTTGCGGCGGTGAAATCCACTCTTTGCGGCGAAGACACCACTACGTTCCTACGCCACCGTTTTGACCCCGGTATGGTGTACAAGTCCCTTACGGTCGTGGCGTTCGCCCTTGTGGTCTCCGTTTTGAACGTGAGTCTCATTTTAGCGCTGCACCACGGTGTTTCCATATTGGATGCGATGATCGAAGCCGTTTCCGCCTTTGCGACGGTCGGCCTCAGCGCAAGCCTGACCCCGACGCTGCATCCGCTTGCAAAGCTTGCCCTGACGCTGACGATGTTCATCGGCCGCGTAGGTCCTGTCTCATTCGGTGTGGCGATTTTAATGCGCAAAAAGAAAAGCGGTTCCGTTCTGCCGGAGGGTAGAATGCTGATCGGGTGATTTTGGATCCTCTGTGCGTTTTGCACAGGGGATCTTTGCTTTCATCGCGCACATTTTAAGCCCGTTTCCTTGCGAAACAGGGGGAAAGTATGGTATACTATTTTGTACGTATTTTGTGTGCTGTTCAGGCTTCCTAAATGCGTTTCAATGCGGCAATTTACGATTTTGATATGGGAGTGATTTCAATTTGTCTCAGAAGACGGAACAGAAAGGACAGAGCTTTTTAAAGGGTACCGCAATTTTGACGGCAGCGACGTTTATCGTCAAATTCATCAATATATTTTTCTCTATTCCACTTGCGAATTTCCTCGATGATGAGGGCATGGGGCATTTCAACACGGCGTATGACATTTTTGTATTTTTCAGTGTTTTGGCATCTTCCGGCACGCCGGTCGCCATTTCGCGCCTTGTCAGCGTGGCGTATGCACAGAACCGCAAGCGCGAAGCGGATAAAATTTTCCGCGTGGCATTCACACTGTTCTCCGGCATCGGTCTTGTCGGCTGCATCGTCATGGCGGTGTTTTCCCGTCAGTTCGCGATGCTCATGAACCAAAATGACCGCTCCATGTACGCCATTGCAGCCTTGGCACCGATGTGCTTTTTCATGTCCGTTTCGTCGTGTTTGCGCGGCTATTTCCAAGGGCGTTCCAACATGACGCCGACGGCGGTCTCGCAGGTTTTGGAGTCGCTCATTAAACTGTTCGTCGGTATTGCGCTGGCACTGTATTTCCTGAAGACCACCGGCTTGCCGGAGCTTGGCGCGGCAGGCGCGATCCTCGGTGTTTCCATCGGCTCGTTCTTCGCGGTTTTGTACATTCTTCTGTACTACTTCCGCAAATCGCGCGATACGCGCTATTCACCTTTTGAGCCGAAGGTTTCGAGTGTTGGTGAAATTTTGAAATCTATCCTGACCTTTGCGGTGCCGGTCATCATCGGCTCTGCGTTTTTGAGCGCGCTCGACATTGTGGATTCCTCCGTGATGATGTATCGTTTGCAGGGCGCTGCCGGTGTGGACGCGAACTCCGCCATCGCTATGAAGGGCTGGCTCGGCACGGCGCGCAAGTATTTCGACCTGCCGAACGCCGTCATCGTGCCCATCTCTACCATCGTGCTGCCGATGCTTTCCGGTGCGATCGCAAAAAAAGAAAAGCGCGAAATCAACCGTATTTCCATGCTCTCCCTGCGCATGACGCTTATGGTAGCCATCCCGTCTGCCGCGGGCTTGTGCATTTTTGCAAAACCCATTTGCTCCCTGTTGCTTTACAGCCGCCCGGAGTTTGCGGCAAATACCGCGCCGCTGCTCGCCGTTATGGCACCGGCGGTCATCACGGCGAGCTTACTTTACACTACGAACTCGATGATTCAGGCGGTCGGCAAGGTATACGTGCCGGTCATCAACATGATTGTCGGTACGGTGGTACGCATCGGCGTTGTGTATGTGCTGTGCGGTATCCCGGAGATCAACGCCATGGGCTCTGCTGTCGGTACGTTCGTTTCGTATCTTGTTATGATTATTCTGAATCTTATCGCGCTGCACCGTATGCTGCCGGAAATTCCGAGCGTGGTTCGCATGGGCGTTCGTCCGCTCCTTGCTTCTGTCATTATGGGCGCGGTCTCGTACCCCGTATATCTGCTGCTCACGCGCTTTATGAGTGAGAAGTTCGCGGTCATTCCGGTTATTCTGCTTGCAATCCTCGTTTACCTCGTGGCGGCGGTGTTTACCAAAGCCATCACGCGCGAGGAGATCGTGCAGCTGCCGAAGGGTGAAAAACTGGCGGATAAACTGCATTTGAAGTAACTTCCTGTCTTGTAAAGGCCATGTGCCTGTGATAAAATAAAATTATAAGTTTTTGGGGAATTTCGCGGTGCGGAAAACGATTTTGCGCCGACGAAAGAAAGGATGGGTATTGTGGAAGCAACTGTGACAAATAAGGGCAAAAAGGGTCTTATACGCCGTTTTGCGCCGTACTTTAAAAAGTATCTGTGGATCCTCATTTTCGACCTGTTCTGCGCGGCGCTGACGACCGTATGCGAGCTGGCGTTGCCAATCATCGTGCAGCAGATCACGGACCGCGGCATCAATGACCTGGCGTCTTTGACGCTCAGTTATATTCTGCGCATCGGAGGGCTGTACATTTTCTTAAAGCTCGTCGACGTGGGTGCAACGTTCTTCATGGCGTCTATCGGCCACATCATGGGCACAAAGATCGAGACCGACATGCGCCGCGACATGTTCGCACACCTGCAGAAGCTCTCGTTCTCGTATTTTGACAACACGAAGATCGGTCAGCTCATGTCCCGCATCACGACTGACCTGTTTGACATCACGGAGTTTGCGCATCACTGTCCGGAGGAATTTTTCATTGCGGGCATTAAGATCATCGGCGCATTTGTGATTTTGTGCACGATGAGTGTGCCGCTGACGCTGATTATCTTTGCGGTGCTGCCGTTTATGCTGGCGGCCGCCATGTTCTTCAATAAGAGAATGCAGGCGCAGTTCCGCAGCCAGCGCCAACAGCTCGGCGAGATCAACGCGCAGGTGGAAGACAGCCTGCTTGGTATGCGCGTGGTGAAATCCTTCGCGAACGAGCCGCTTGAAGAAAAGAAGTTTGAAGAGGGCAACCAGCGCTTTTACAACATCAAGCGCCTGCGCTACATGTATATGGGCGGCTTTGAAGCCTCCAATAAATTCTTTGACGGTCTCATGTATATCGTGGTCGTCATTGCGGGCGCTATCTTCATGATGAACGGTGCCATCGACCCCTCGCAGCTTGTGGCGTACCTTTTGTATATCACAACGCTCATCAATTCCATTCACCGCATCGTGCAGTTTACGGAGCAGTTCCAAAGCGGCATGAGCGGCGTGGAGCGCTTCTTTCAGGTTATGGACGCGCCCATCGAGATCAGCGACGCGCCGGACGCCAAAGATATCGGCATTGTCAAGGGCGACGTGACGTTCGACCACGTAAGCTTCAAGTATAACGACGACGGCACCGAGGTGCTTTCTGACATCGACCTCGACGTAAAGGCGGGCGAGAACATCGCGCTTGTCGGCCCCTCGGGCGGTGGTAAAACGACGCTGTGCAACCTCATTCCGCGTTTTTACGATACGACTGCCGGCACCATCCGCATCGACGGCAAGGATATCCGTACGGTGACGCTGAAATCCCTGCGCGACCGCATCGGCTTTGTGCAGCAGGACGTGTACCTGTTCTCCGGCTCGGTGTTTGAGAACATTCAGTACGGCAAGCCGGGCGCGTCGAAAGAAGAAGTCATTGCGGCCTCCAAAATGGCGGGCGCGCATGAATTTATCGAGGGGCTTTCAAACGGCTACGATACATACGTCGGCGAGCGCGGCGTGAAGCTTTCCGGCGGCCAGAAGCAACGCATTTCCATTGCGCGTGCGTTTTTAAAGAACCCGCCGATTTTGATTTTAGACGAAGCGACGAGTGCGCTCGATAACGAAAGCGAGCGTATCGTGCAGGCGTCGCTTGAAAAGCTTGCGAAGGGCAGAACGACGTTCACGATTGCGCACCGTTTGACGACCATCAAGAACGCGACGAAAATTCTGGTGCTGACGGATAAGGGCATTGAAGAAGCCGGTACGCATCAGGAGCTTATGAAGAAAAAGGGCATTTACTTTGACTTATATAAAAGCTATCAGGAAATGACGGCGGACACGGAATAAAGCCCAAAGGAAATTTTCGGGTATGTATATTTTGAAAGGACGGGAAAACTATGAAAACAGTGACACTCGGCAATACCGGCATCACGGTCAATCGCAACGGCTTCGGCGCGCTGCCCATTCAGCGCATTTCCGTTGAAGAAGCGGGCAAGCTGCTGCGCAAAGCATACGATAACGGCATCCGCTTTTTCGACACCGCACGCGCGTATTCGGATAGCGAATATAAGATCGGTCAGGCGCTTGCCGATGTGCGCGACGACATCATCATTGCGACGAAAACGGCCTCGACAACCGTTGAAGGCTTTTGGAAAGACCTCGAGACGAGCCTTTCTATGCTGAAGACCGACCACGTGGATATTTACCAGTTCCACACGCCGTCCTTCTGCCCGAAGCCCGGCGACGGCACAGGCCTTTATGAGGCGATGCTGGAAGCGAAAGCGCAGGGCAAGATCCGTCACATCGGCATCACGAATCATCGCCTGCATGTGGCGCGCGAAGCCGTGGAATCCGGCTTGTATGAAACGCTGCAGTTCCCGTTCTGCTACCTTGCGAGCGAAAAGGATATTGAGCTCGTGAACCTATGTAAGGAGAAGAACGTCGGCTTCATCTGCATGAAGGCGCTTTCCGGCGGTCTCATCACGCGCAGCGATGCGGCGTATGCGTACCTTGCACAGTATGAGAACACGTTGCCCATTTGGGGTGTACAGCGCGAGAAAGAGCTTGATGAGTTTCTTTCCTACAATGATAACCCGCCGGTGATGACGGACGAGCTTGCGGCGTTCATCGAAAAAGAGCACGAGTCCCTCGCGGGCGATTTCTGCCGCGGCTGCGGCTACTGCATGCCATGCCCCGCCGGTATTGAGATCAATCAGTGCGCGCGCATGTCGCTTATGCTGCGCCGCGCTCCGTCCGCCGCATGGCTGACGCCCGAGTGGCAGGCGAAAATGGAGCTGATTGAAAACTGCAAGCACTGCGGCCAGTGCATGAAGAAATGTCCGTATACCTTAAACACCCCCGAATTGCTCCGCAAGAATCTGGAGGATTACCGCACCTTTTTAAAATAAAGGAGAAAGTTCCGAATTATGACAGCAAACGAATTTTACGCGTCTCTTTCCGGCAAGCGCATCACGTTTGTCGGCGTGGGGCGCTCCAACCTGCCGCTCATTGAGCAGTTTAAAGCCCACGGTGCAGCCGTTTCGGTGCGCGATAAGCGCAGCGAAGCGGCGCTGGGCGAAGACGGCGAAGCGCTGAAAAAGCTCGGCGCAAAGCTCATCTGCGGCGAAGACTACCTTGAAAGTATCGACGAAGACATGCTGTTCCGCGCGCCCGGCGTGCCGTATCTGCTGCCCGAGCTGCAAAAGGCCCGTGCAAACGGTGTTGCCGTGACGAGCGAAATGGAAGTCTTTTTCGACCTGTGCCCGTGCAAAATTTACGCCGTGACGGGCAGCGACGGCAAGACGACCACAACGTCCGTCATTGCCGAAATGCTGAAAGCGGCGGGCAAGACCGTGCACCTCGGCGGCAACATCGGCCGCCCGCTTCTGCCGGAGATCCGTGATGTAAAGCCCGAGGATGTGGCGGTGGTGGAGCTTTCGAGCTTCCAGCTTATCTCCATGCGCCGCAGCCCGAATGTCGCAGTCATCACGAATCTGTCGCCGAACCACCTCGACGTGCACAAGGATATGGACGAGTACGTGAACGCGAAGAAGAACGTACTTTTGCACCAGAATGCGTTCGGCCGCACGGTTTTGAACGCGGATAACGCCCTGACGGCGGCCTGTGCCGCTGACACGCGCGGCATGACGTACATGTTCTCCCGCAGAGAGAAGACGAACGGCGCGTGGTGCAGCGCGGACGGCAAAATCTACTTTGGCGACGAATATATTATGGAGGAAAGCGACATTCGCATTCCCGGCAAGCACAACGTCGAAAACTACCTTGCGGCGATTTCTGCCGTGTGGGGCGATGTCTCGAAAGAGGTTATCAGGACTGTCGCGAAAGAATTCAACGGCGTCGAGCACCGCATGGAGTTCGTGCGCGAGCTGGACGGCGTGAGATGGTATAACGACTCCATCGCAACGAGTCCGTCCCGCGCAATGATCGGCACGCTTTCGCTGTATGATTTCAAGATCGTTATGATTGCGGGCGGTGCGGACAAAAAGGTGCCGTTTGACGAGCTGGGCAAGGTCATTTGTGACAAGGTGAAGACACTCGTGCTGCTCGCGCCCGAAAAACCGCTTGAGGGCTTTAAAACGCCGGCCGCGGGGAAGATCGAAGCTGCGGTGCGCGGTGCCGAAAACTACAAGGACGGCGCGCCGGTGATTCTGCACGCAAACAACATGAAGGATGCCGTGCGCTTTGCAAGAGAAAGCGCAGAGCCGGGCGACGTGGTGTCTCTGTGCCCCGCCGCAACGGGCTTCGATATGTACAAGAGCTTTGCCGTGCGCGGTGATATTTACAGAGAAGAAGTGAAAGCACTGAAGTAAGCACAAGCTGACGTGAAAGCGGACGCAAAAGTCTTTGATTAAACTTTCTTCAGAAAGTTTATCAGATTCCAAAGGTGAAACCTTTGGTCGAGCTCCGCAGAGCTCGGAAAAATTTATTTGTCTCGGCACTGTGCATAACAGTAGCTCGGCGAGAAAGATCAACAAAACAAGAAATTTGCGCACTCGGCGCCGCTTCGCCTTGGACCGGGCGGGGCGTGATTGTGGAAGATTGGATAGGTATAATGAAACAGTATAACAAGGGAAATGACAGAAACAAGGGCTTTCAGGGCAGAAACGGCCGTTCCGACCGCCGCCGCGACATTCGCGATACGCCCCTGAACCGCATGGAAGAGACGATTTTGGCGACCATGCGCAGCGAGGAAATTCACGACTGGAGCGCACGCCAGCTTTTGAAAAAGACAGGTGTGCTCGACAAGCTTGCTTTTTACGATGCACTGCGTTCTTTAAAAGACCGCCGCATGATTTTACTTGACCGCGAGCACAACGCGAAGCTTATTCCGGTCGGCGAAGACGTGGAAGCGACGCTCGTTTCGCTCTCGAAGAACTTCGGCTTTGCGCGCCCCGATAGCGGCGGTGACGACATTTTTATTCACGGCAGCGCTTTGCAGGGTGCGCTCGTCGGCGACAAGATCATCGTCGGCGACATTCGCAAGGACGACCGCGGCCCCTCCGGCCGTGTGCGCCGCATCGTAGAGCACAAGCCCGCGCAGACGACCGGCACGGTGAGTGTCACGGATGAGGGCATTGAGTTCATCCCGGACAATGCCATTCGCTATAATTTACGTATGCGCGAGCGCGATTTAAACGGCGCGAAAAACGGCGACAAGGTCATGGCATCTTTGGAGCAGGATTACCGCGGTGACTGGGCATATGCAAGTGTGAAGAAGGTCTTCGGCAGCGGCCGCACGGCGCGTGTCTGCGCCGATGCCATTGTAGAGCAGTACGGCATTCCGCATGTTTTCCCGCAGGAAGTGCTCGATGAAGCCGAGCGCGTCGGCAACGAGCCCATCAGCGACGAAGAATACGCAAAGCGCCTTGACCTGCGCGGCGAGCCGATCTTCACCATCGACAGCAAGGACGCAAAGGACCTCGATGACGCCATCTCCGTGAAGCGCACGGACTTCGGTTACACGCTGGGCGTGCATATTGCGGACGTTTCCCACTATGTGAAAGAGGGCTCTGCCATCGATGAAGAGGCTATCAACCGCGGCACGTCTGTGTATTTTGCCGACCGCGTGATTCCGATGCTGCCGGAGGTGCTTTCAAACGGCGCGTGCTCCCTGAACGCGGGCACGGACAAGCTGGCCTTCTCCGCGCTTATCGAGCTCGACAAAGAGGGCCACATCACAAAGTACGATTTTAAAAAGACAATCATCAATTCCAAGGTGCGCGGTGTGTACAGCGAGGTCAACGAAATTCTGGACGGCACGGCATCGGAGGAGATTTTGAACAAATACGCGCCCGTCATGGAATCCTTGATGTCGGCGAAGGAGCTTGCCGATATTTTGAAGGCGAACTCCGCAGCCCGCGGCACCATGGAGCTGGACAGCGGCGAATCGAAATTCATTCTTGATGAAAACGGCATTTGTATCGACATCATGCCGCGCGTTTCCGGCGAAGCGGAGCAGCTCATCGAGCAGATGATGGTGACGGCGAACATTGCGGCGGCGAAATTCTCGCTCGACCATAAATTGCCGTTCCTCTACCGTGTGCACGGCACCCCGGACCCGAAGCGCGTAGAGGAGCTTGTGACGCTGTTGCAGCTCGTGGGTGTTCCGTGCAAGGAGATCGTAAAGCCGAACCCCGAAACGCAGGATTTCGCCGCGATCCTCGACCGCGTGCGCGGCCTGCCGTGTGAGACGCTTGTTTCTCAGCGTTTGCTGCGCACGATGGAAAAAGCGAGATATTCGACGGAGGAGACCGGCCACTTCGGCCTCGCGCTTTCCGATTACAGCCACTACACTTCGCCGATCCGCCGTTATCCGGATACGTCCATTCACCGCGTGCTTTCCGCATTTGTGGAAGGCATGCCGGCAGAAGAGGTGCGCCGCCGCTACGCGCAGTTCTGCGAGACCTCTGCGACGGAATCCTCCCGCAATGAAATTCGCGCGCTCATCGCCGAGCGTGACGCCGAGGACTGCTACATGGCAGAGTACATGAGTCAGCACATCGGCGAGCACTTTGAAGGCACCGTGAGCGGTGTGACGATGCGCGGTGTGTTTGTGCGCCTTGAAAACAGCGTAGAGGGCTTTGTTTCGCTCGACGCGTTCGAGGACGAGGATTTTGTGTACGACGGCCTTATCACACAGCGCAGTCCGAAGCGCGAATTGACCATCGGCACGCCGCTGCCGATTATCGTGGCTTCCGCCTACGTTGCGACCGGCAAGGTAGACTTCGTGCCGGATAAAGAGAAACTCGACATTTAAGGCATGAAAAATTCCCCTGCATCATAAGCTTTTCCGACAGGATAAAAATGGGGGAGAGCGTATGCGGGGAATCAAAAGGCTCATCGGCTCGGCAATGCTGGGCGTTCTGGCGCTGGCGGTTTTGTATTTTACGGCGCCGTATACCGGCGTGTATATTCCCGTCAGCCGGCTCAGCGTGGCGGTATCCGCTGTGCTTGGCGTGCCGGGCGTGACGCTGCTCGTTTTGCTGAGCCTGCTGTAAACGTATAGATGTATTGAAAAGAAAACTGCGGTTTTGCCGCAGCGGAGAGGAGTTTTAACATGTTTCTGATCAACGCAAACGTACTGGACGACAAATTCTGCCTGCGCAAGGCGGATATCGAGATCGAAGACGGCAAGATCGTGCGCCTTGAGGATTCTTTACCGTACAAAGAGGAAGACCTCGTTGTGGACTGCGCGGGCTACACCATTGTGCCGGGCTTTGTGGACGTTCACGTGCACGGCGGCGCGGGTGCAGATTCCAGCGACGGCGACGCAGAGGGTCTGCGCAATATGGCGAAGTTCCTGCTGACGAAGGGTGTCACGTCCTTCTGCCCGACCACGATGACCGTTTCCGATGCGGAGATCTTGAAAGCGCTCGAGACGATTCGCTCCTGCATGGACGACAAGGAAGGCGCGAAGATTGTCGGCGTGAACCTTGAGGGCCCGTTCATCTCGCCGAAGAAAAAGGGCGCGCAAGGCGACGAGTTCATCCAGGCGCCGGATTACGACGTGTTTAAGAAGTATTACGATTCCTGCGGCGGCATCATCAAGCTTGTGGACATTGCGCCCGAGTGCGACGTGCGCGGCGATTTTGTAGAGAAAGCCTCGAAGCTCTGCACCGTTTCCATTGCGCACACCGCAACGGATTACGACGGCGCGGTGGACGCGTTCAAAAAGGGCGTAACCCATGCGACGCACCTGTATAACGCGATGTCCGGCCTTGCACACCGTGCACCGGGTGTCGTGGGCGCGGTGTTCGACAACGAAAACGTCTGCGGTGAGCTCATCTGTGACGGCATCCACATTCACCCGGCTGTGGTGCGCACGACGTTTAAGCTCATGCCGGAGCGCGTGTGCGTCATCAGCGACGCGATGCGTTTGAGCGGCGTGGAAGACGGCGGCCAAGGCATGCTGGGTGTGAATATGGTCACTGTAAAGGACGGCAAGGCGACATTGCCGGACGGCACCATTGCAGGCTCTGTTACAAACCTGCACGCGGAACTCAAGAACCTCGTTTCCTGGGGTATTCCGCTGGAGACCGCTGTGCGCGCCATGACGCTGACCCCGGCGAAGGAGATCGGCATGGAAAACGAGATCGGCAGCCTTGCACCCGGCAAGCGCGCAGACCTTGTTGTGCTCGATGAGAACCTCGAGATTGTCGCGGTCTACCACTGATGCTTTTGTCTTTGCCGTGCGGCCTTGACGGCGGGGCATGAGGATAGAATTAGGGAAGAACAGAAAGGAAAGAAAATATGTATTGCACAAATTGCGGAAGAAAGCTACCCGAAGACGGCTCGCCGTGCGTTTGCCGGCGGCAGCCCGCACAGCCCGAGCAGCAGACGTACACACAGCCGGTGCAGCCGCAGCAAAACTACGGCGCACCCACGCAGAATTTTCAGATGCCGCCGCAGTATTACGCGCAGCCGCCGGTGCAATACCCGGTGCAGCGACCGATTACACCCGTGCACGGTGTGCTGAAAAGCTTTTTCGCGTCTCCGCTGTTCCTTATTACGGCGATTCTCTTTTCGGCGAATTTGCTGTTTCAGATCATCGCAAGCCTGTTCCCGCAGGATCCGGCGTATATTGTAAATCAGATTTACAGCAACCTGCCGTATGAAATGCAGTTTATCATTTCGCCGGGCGACCTATACAGTGCGCTTTCGGATGCGCAGAGCGGCACCACGGTCGGTACGGTCATCGGTATGCTTATCACGGGCGGCTTAATGGCTGCCGCGTACTGGATCACGTACATATCTGCGAAAAACCCGAGTGTTCCGGCGGCAAAAACGGCCGGCCTCACCATCATGAAGGTGTTCAGCATCATCAATCTTGTTGTGATGAGCTTTGCGGAGGTGCTGTGCGTTGTTCTTGCCGTAATCTTCGGTGTTGCCCTTGCCGGCAATGACTACGGCTACATGGATGAGATGATGAGCGTTATCTTTGTCTTTCTCATTGCGGCCTGCATCTTCGGCTTTGTTGTGCTCATTTTTGAGATCATTTACGAAGCAAAGGTCATAAAGATGCTGAACAGCGCGAAGAACGCGATGCTGACGGGCATGGTTCCGAATAAGGCTTCCATGTTTGTGGCGGTCATCTGCTTCATTTCGGCGGCGGTGTCGTTCTTCTCCGTTTTCGGCGATGCGGTACTGTACGGCTGGATCCGTGTTCCGCTCGGCCTGACGAGCGTTGCGCTCAACGTGCTTTACGGTCTGCTTGTTCTGCAGTTTAATAAGATGCTGAAGAACGCAGGCATGGCTCGATAAAACAAAATAAGTGAACGCGACCCGCTCCCGGCCGCGGCGGGACGGTGTAGTTCCGCTGCGCGGAAGCGGGTTTTGCTTTTAGGGGACATGAAAGTATGGTGGAAAATACAACATATATCACCAAAGCGGAGCCGGCAGAGCAGCAGGAAAAGCGCGCGGAGGAAATTTTGCGGGACATGCTTTCTTCGCCGCTGTTCTTCATGTGTGCGGTATTGGTCACACTGAATGCCGTTATTTCGGTGATCGTCAGCGGTATGAACGGATTCGGCGATGTATACGGCGGTGCCGTGACGTTTACTTCGTGGGCGTTTCAGATAATCTTTACGGGAAAAGGTTACACGGGGATACCTGCGTATCCTGTATTGTCGGCGGTGCTTTCGGGTATATTCGGCACAGTAACGGCGGCAGTCTTTTGGCTTCTGTATATTGGCGCCAAAAAACGGAAGCTTTGCGGTGCGGGTTTTAAGACGATGAAGGTCGCTCTGCTTTGCCGCACGGTAGCATTTGCTGTGACGGCAGCTGCGCTGTTTGGTATCATAGTCGAACTTATCGTATAGGAGATCACCACAGGGCCGAGCCCGACCGCAGATATAGTCGATTACCTTTTCGGATATTTAGGATACGGCATTATGTTTATCGGCGGCATCGTAAGTGCGTTATCAGCCGTTTGCCGTTTTATGATGGTGCGGTCGCTGCACAACTCGGAAAAAGCCGTGCGCGGGGACGGCGCGCTGCGGACGATCCCGCGCTTTGCGACTTGTATGTATTTACTTTGCGCGAAGCTGATCGTGCCGGTGATGCTCGTTGTGGTCGTGGTTATGGTTCCGACTTTTAAAATCGACGATATCGGCAAGTTATGGGTGTTTTTACCGCTCATATGCAAAGCGGCGTTGAGCGCTTTATTTGCCGCCTGCACCGTTAAATTTAATAAAATCGCCGATAAAGCGAAAGTTTAGACGTGTTTAAAAGGAGATTCGGTTATGTATTGCACGAATTGCGGGAGGAAGCTCCCGGAGGACGGTTCGCCTTGCATTTGCGGGGCGCAGAACGGGAATTTCAACACGCAGCCACCGCAGAATTTTCAGGCGCCGCCGCAGTATTACGCGCAGCCGCCCGTGCGCCCGGTCACGCCGGTACATGGGATGTTAAAACGGTTTGCGTCGTCAAAGCTGTTTTTCATGTGCGCGCTGCTTTTTACGGTGCAAATGGTCGTGTCGGCGGTCTCATCGGTGATTGAGGTGTTCACGGTGCTGCAAAATCAAGCGTATCTGCTGGAACGCACGCCCGTAGGCACGAATTTCAACGTAGAGCTTAACGTAAACATTGTGCCCGTTCAAAATATTCTGGTGCTTATCGGGCTTTGGTTGCTGTACGCCTCCGCGAAGAAGACGGACACGCCGTTCATGAGCACAGCGGGCGTCACGCTGTTTAAAGTGACGGAAATTCTCCGGATCGTTGGGTGCGGTATTCTTTGCGGGCTGTTGCTGCTCATCAGTCTTTTGGTGCTCCTCGCATCGAGTGGCGCCCCGAACGTGACAAATTACACCGGCTTGCCGGACAATATCGCTATTTTGATAGTGGGTATTGCTTTTGTGGTCGGTTTGGTGTTGAGTGTCCTGTTGCTTTTGTACAGCATCAAAATGCTCGGCGTGTGGACAAGCCTGCAGCGCGCGATACAGGTAGGCGTGCTGCCGAAAAAGCTGCCGGGATACGCGCTCGCTTTGCAGGGATTTTCGATTTTCTGTGATGCCGCCGCGATGATTGCGTTCTTCGTGCTGAACGCGTGGATCCTCATCCCGGGCAGCCTGTGCAGCATGGCCGCGCGGGTATATGTCATCCGCTGTATGGCGGCGTATAACCGGGAGGTTGCGGGGATGGAAGCGGGTTCTTTCTAAAAGGCTTCGATTTTCGGGCGTTTTTGTGCTACCGTTTAGCTTTTATGAACTTGCGCTGCAAGTTCATTGGGAGACCCCCTAATTGGGTCTCCCACACTTTAACAGTCCACCGAACTGTTAAAGTTCCCGTCCTGATTTTTTGAATGCAAAAAGATTTCGCCATTTGCGAATGGCGACTTAGGACGCAGCCCTAAGAACCCGCCGCCTTTGAAAAGGCGGGCGAAACTTTTAACCATGGTTACCGCAGGCTGCGAAAAATCTTTACAAATCTTTTTCCGTGCGCTACAATAGGGGAAAGATTGTTTTGAAATGGGGTTTTATAGATGGTGAAGATTCCCGAAAATTACACGCCGAGCCTTGGCCTTTACGAGACGCAGAAGGCAATCGGTCTGATCAAGAACGTATTTCTCGTCAAAATTTGTGCGGCGCTGCATCTAAAGCGCGTCACCGCGCCGCTGTTCGTCGACCCTTCCACGGGTCTGAATGACGACTTAAACGGTGTGGAGCGCCCGGTCGAGTTTGACATTCCGGCAGTCGGCGGCAACGCGCAGGTGGTGCATTCCCTTGCAAAGTGGAAGCGCCTTGCGCTGCATGATTACGGCTTTTACGTGGGCAACGGCCTTGTGGCGGACATGAACGCCATTCGCCGCGATGAGGAGCTCGACAATCTTCATTCCATCTATGTGGACCAGTGGGACTGGGAGAAGGTCATCGACCGTGACACGCGCAACATGGCGTACCTGGAAGACACGGTGCGCCGCATCGTCAGCGCCATCTGCGGCACGCTGGACGAATTAAAGTGGCAGTTCTCCGGCCTTTCCACCGAGCTTTGCCGCGACGTGTATTTCATCACGGCGCAGGAGCTTGAGGACCGCTACCCTGACCTCACCCCGAAGCAGCGCGAGAACGTCATCGTGCGCGAGCACCGCACGGTATTCATCGAGCAGATCGGCGGCGTGCTCAAAAGCGGCAAGCCGCACGACGGCCGCGCGCCGGACTACGATGACTGGAGCATGAACGGCGACCTGCTGTTCTGGCACGAGCCGCTTGGCATGGCGCTGGAAATCAGCAGCATGGGCATCCGCGTGGACGAAAATTCGCTTGCGGCGCAGCTTAAAATTGCGGGCTGCGAAGCGCGCGCGGAGCTGCCGTTCCACAAAATGCTTTTAAACGGCGAGCTGCCGCTCACCATCGGCGGCGGCATCGGGCAGTCGCGCCTTTGTATGCTTCTGCTCGGCAAAGTACATATCGGCGAGGTGCAAGCTTCCCTCTGGGACGAGGAGACCCGCCGCGTCTGTGCCGAAAAGGGCGTTATCCTGCTGTAATTGTGCTTGAAGCTGAATAAAACGGAAGCCCTCTGCTGCGATTCTTACTTTGCAGCAGAGGGCTTTTTCTATGCCGAAAAAATTTATAAAGACGGAAAGTGTTTTAGCGTTCGCGGAGTTCAGCTGAATTTTAACCGACAAAGAGGTATCCTCAGCACTTCGTCCACTTCATCAAAAGCGATTTTGGCAGGATATGCGCTAAGAAGCGGTAGAACTTATAGAATCCGCCCATGGTGTAGGCGCTTTTGCCTTTTAATCCGGCTTTCAGGGCGCAGGTCGCCATTTTTGCGGGTGACTGGTGCGGCAGCATGTCGAGCGTGCGGCTTTTATGCGTGGGGCGGTCGGCAACCTGCCAGAACTCCGTGATCATCGGGCCGGGGCACACGGCAAGGACGTTGATCTTTTTGGGCTTTAATTCCTCGCGCAGCGCGCGGGAGAAGCTTTGCACGTACGCCTTTGTGGAGCAATACACTGCCATGCGCGGTGTGGGCGCAAACGACGCGATGGACGAGATGTTCAGGATGAGCCCGCCCGTTTTCATATACGGCAGGCTGTACCGTGTGACGGCGGTCAGTGCGCGGCAGTTCAAATCGATCATCGCGGTCTGGCTTTCGACGTCGCTTGTCGCAAAATCGCACAGCTTGCCAAAGCCCGCGTTATTGATGAGCAGTGAAATTTCCGGCTTTTTGCGTTCAAGCAAAGCGTTAAATTGTTTTAATGCGGCGGAGTCGGTGAGGTCGAGCGCGATGGGGCGCAGATTTTTTTCCGGGAACTGCGGCTTTAATGCTTCCAAGCGGTCTTCGCGGCGAGCGATGAGCCAATAGGTGTCGATCTCCGGGCAAAGGGTGACAGCGGCGCGTAAAAACTCGATGCCAAGTCCTGAGGAAGCGCCTGTGATCACGGCGATTTTCATAGTGACTGTCCTTTCAAAATTTTCCGATGGTTGTGTTTCCATTCTACCGCCGCTTCAGCTGCCTGTCAAACGTCTTTTTGGACAATTTGTAAATTCGCGCGAAAAAACGCAAAAAACGGTATAAATTTTCGTGAAAGTGTGGTACAATGACAATAATTACTGTGATGCGTACGCACCGTGTACGCAGAAAGGACGCATACATGACAAATCAAAGAAAAAGCATGCGCTTTATAGGCTGTCTGCTGGCAGTTTTCATGCTGGCAGTTGTTTTTTGTCTGCCGGCTTTGGCGGACAGCGCATCATCGAACACATACACGATCCCGGACACGAACATGACCGTCACAATCCCCGAGGGCGCGACGGTGCTTTCCGTCGATACCCCGGCGGGCGATGCCGCGTGGAGCAAGGCAGGCATTTTGGACGCGAGCGAGAAGATCAAGGAAATGCAGAAAAACGGGACCACGGCGGAGATTGTTGCGGCAAACGGCGATACCATAGCCGTAGCGGCGAAGTCTTCCGATTACGCGAACTCCGTTTTTAACCTCAATAATCTGGATGAAAAGGGCAAGAAGGATTTTTTGAAATACATGGAGCCGTCTTCTATGGACGGCAGCACGACCGGCACCATCACGTGGTACGACCACGCACAGATTCCGTTCTTTATGATCGACATCTGTGCGGAGAATATCAAGGAGGAGGGACCCGTGTACGAGCGCCTCTATGGTACGCTGTACGACGGCAAGATCGTTTCGTTTGACCTCTTCGGCGATACGAAAGAAATCTCGGAGGAGACAGACGCATTTATGCGCGCCGTGGTCGATTCCGCCGTCATCTCTGCCTTTGCGGAAGCACCTACGATTGAAAACGGTTTGAGCAGACAGAGCGCTGTGACGCTCGGCGCAGTGGGGGTGCTCATTGTGCTGCTCATCGTTTACTTTGTGACGGCGCACAGCCGCAACAAGCGTGAAAAGAAGCTTAGAAAAGAGACGGCGGATCGCCTTGCGGAATACCGCCGCTCGAAGCAGGACGACGAATCCGTCGGTACGGGCGCGTTGCGTTTTGTAAACGAGACCGACCACGACGACGCGGCCATCAAGACGTTCGCGAACTATCAGGCGTATCACTTGCAAATTTTCATGCCGGTGTTCACCGTGATTTTAAGCGTCATCGCGCTGTACGTCGTGTGGCAGCTCGGCAATTTCGACAGCAACTGGTGGGTCATGCTACTGCTTATCGGCTTTGCGATTTACAGCCTTTATAAGCTTGCGACGGCTTCCACCAACACGGCAAAGGTGCTTATGCGCTCCTACGGTAAGCTGCGTAACCGCCGCGCCGCGTACTATTTCTACGATGGCGACTTCCGCATCACGGGTTTACAGGCTTCTAACCTGCACCCGTATTTCCAGATCAGCCGCATGTATGAGACGAATGAATATTTCTATATGTATTTCGGCGAGGGCAATACGTACTTTATCCGCAAGGACGGCTTTAAGCAGGGTGACGCCGATGCGTTCCGCACCTTTATGAAGGAAAAGCTCGGCAAGCGCTTTAAGTAAAAGCAACAAATAAACAACAAAATAATAGGAACGCGCAACAAATGAAAATCGACCGCGCGGGCTTTATGCGGTATAATGGGGGCGCTTTGAAAGCAGCCCCGAAAGAGAGGGTTTCTTACATGATCGGTATTATCGGAGCGATGGAGATTGAGGTCGCGGGCATCACCGCGGCGCTGACAGACCATAAAACGGAAACGCTGTGCGGCGTTACGTTCCACACGGGCAAGCTGAACGGCACGGACGTTGTCGCCGCAAAATGCGGCGTGGGCAAAGTGAACGCGGCCATGTGCACGGCGGCGATGATCCTCAGCTACGCGCCGTCCGTCGTCATCAACACGGGCGTTGCGGGCGGCATCGGTGAGGGCGTGAAGATCGGCAATATGGTCGTTGCGTCCCACACCGTGCAGTACGATTACGACACCACCGCCATCGGCGAGCCGAAAGGCTTTGTAATGATCGGCAGTGAGGGCGTTGTGCAGCTGCCGACGAGCGCGAAGCACAATGCGGTGCTCGAAAAGTACGCCGAGAAGATCTACAACGGCGTGCACACGGGCGTCATTGCGACCGGCGACCGCTTTGTGGCGGATCCCGCCTTCTGTTTGCAGCTGAAAGCCGAGTTCGGCGCAATCTCCTGCGAGATGGAGACCGGCGCTGTGGCACAGGTGTGCGCGGTGAATAAAACGCCGTTCTGCGGTCTGCGTGCCATCTCCGATAACGCGAACGACGAGGGCAGCGTCGATTTTGAGACGTTTGCAAAATCCTCTGCGGAAAAGTGTATCGAGCTTTTGAAAGATGCTGTGGGTGAGCTGAACGAAGTGCAGTAAGACAGTTTGGTTTAGAGCGAAAGGAAAGAATGTATGCAGAACAAATATCTTGCCATGACTCCGCCAATGGGTTGGAATTCATGGAACACCTTTACATGGAACATCAACGAAGACCTCGTGTGCGGCGCAGCGGACGCTCTGTGCGCAAGCGGCCTTAAAGATAAAGGCTATGAGTACGTCGTCATCGACGATTGCTGGAGTCTCAAGCAGCGCGACGAAAACGGCCGCCTTGTGCCGGATCCGGAGAAGTTCCCGCACGGCATGAAGGCTGTGGCGGACTATGTGCACTCGAAGGGCCTCAAGTTCGGCATGTACTCCTGCTGCGGCACGCACACCTGCGCGGGCTACCCGGGCAGCTTTGAGCATGAGTTCGTAGATGCCGAGACGTTTGCTTCCTGGGGCGTCGATTACCTTAAGTACGACAACTGCTATAAACCGAAGCACATGGACGGCGAAGTGCTCTACAAGCGCATGTCCCTTGCGCTGCGCAACTGCGGCAGAGACATTGTGCTTTCCGCCTGCAACTGGGGCAACGAAGACGTGCACAGCTGGATCAGAAGCTCCGGCGCACAGCTGTTCCGCTCCACGGGCGATATTCAGGATAACTGGGAATCCGTAAAGAACCTGTTCCTCTCTCAGCTCGATAAGACGGCATTCAGCGGTCCGTACTGCCACAACGACATTGATATGCTCATCGTCGGTATGCACGGCTCCAGCAACAACGAGTTCATCGGCAACATCGGCTCCTGCTCCGACCTCGAGTACCGCTCGCACTTCGCACTGTGGGCCATCATGGGCTCCCCGCTGATGATCGGCTGCGACGTGCGCAATATGACCGATGTGACGCTTGAAACGCTCGGCAACGAAGACCTCATCCGTATCAATCAGGATATCGAGTGCCGCGCGCCGTACTGCATCCGCCAGTGGAACAATCCGGAGAACGTCATGGCGCTCGTAAAGCCCCTTTCCGACGGTTCTCTTGCCATCTGCTTCGTAAACTTCGGCGATAAAAAGAGCGAAATGTCCCTGCAATTCTGGGATATGGGCATCTCTTATGCGGAGAACATCGGCCTCTCCTTCTACAACTGCTATACAAAACAGGATGAGGGCAAGTTCGCCGAGCGCTACGTGGCGCAGGTGGAGCCGCATGACACCATGGTGTTCATTGCAAAGCCTGTGAAGCTGAAATAATGGCAAACTACAAAACCTGCCGTACCTGCGGCGCACCGCTCCACGATGACGACATCGCCATTTACCGCAAGCTCGTCTACCGCGGCGCGGAGGACTTTTTGTGCATACAGTGCCTTGCGGATTATTTCAAGTGCCCGAAAGAGGAAATTGAAAAGCGCATCCGCTATTACCGCGAAAGTGGCGTGTGCACGCTGTTCCGCTGATTCTATCCCGTAAATTAACACCGCCGGAGGATTTTTTTGCCTTCCGGCGGTTCGGCGTTTTCATTTACAAGAAATCCATTTCGCAAAAAGGAGATACCACTATGGCCGATACCATATCTGTCAGTATCATCATCACGTTTGCAGCAGAGCTGCTGTTTTCGCTTGCGCTGCCCATCCTTGTCCTTGTCATCTGGAAAAAGAAGGAGGGCACAGAGCTCCGCCCGGCGTGGATCGGCGCGGCAGCCTACTTTGTGTTCGGCATGGTGCTGGAGCAGCTCATCAATGCCGCTGTGCTCGGCACGGGCAGCTCCGCCGTTTCCGCGTTCCTGCTCGGCCACCCGTGGCTTTACGCCGTGTACGGCGGTCTTTCGGTCGGCATTCTGGAGGAGACCGCACGCTTCCTCATATATAGAACGATGCTGAAGGACAGCGTGGGCCGCGAAAACGCTGTTACGTTCGGCATCGGCTTCGGCGGGCTCGAGTGCATCATGGTGCTGGGCCTCACGGTGCTCTCTACGCTCATGATGTCCATCTCGTTCAATAACATGGGAGCAGAGGCGTTTGCCGCGCAGTATGCGAACTCGGAGTACCAGATCGTCCTTGAGACCATCGCGGAGATCAACGCCATCAGCCCTCTTGCCGGCGTGATGAACTGCGTGGAGCGCGCCGCGGTGTTCGCACTGCAAATTGAGCTTTCCGTTTTGATGTTCGGCGTGGTGCGTTCGCAGAAATTCTGGCTGTACCCCGTCAGCATCCTGCTGCACTCGGCTGTTGGCTTCCTCGCAGCGCTGTATCAGACAAACGTGCTTACCTCCGTCTATCTTTTGGAGGTGCTGCTCGTTGTGTACGCCGTGGCGGTCTTCTTCCTCGCGCGCAAGGTCTACGGTGAGCTGCCCATGGAAAAACCGCGCGAGCTTGACCATTTCGGCAGAGTGATTAAGCGCAAATGAGTTTAGAGGCTACGGCAAACTCCTTATGCGCGCGGCGCTGACCGAAGCCAAAAACGCGGGCAAAGGCATCGAGCTCGACGTCGATTCCGAAAACCCGCCCGCCTTAAATTTATACCGCTCTTTCGGTTTTGCGCCGACCTTTGAAGTGGAATACTGGCGTGTGTCCGTGCACGATTGCCTGTAAAAAATGACCCCCGCACTCTCGTGTGTTAACGAGAATGCGGGGGCGTTTAAATTTAACTTATTGCACAAAAAGCCGCACTTTTCCCGTGATGCCGCTCGCGGGCAGTGTCATATACGTCGAAAAGAAATCCTGCATACGCTGTGCAAGCGTGTTGCAGACGAACACTTCTACGTCGTTTTCGCCCGCTTTTACGGCTTCCGTAATATCCCAGCGGTACGGGCGGCAGATGCGTTGCCCCATGTCCTTGCCGTTTACGAACAGCTGTGCCGTTACGCCGACATTTTCAAATTCAAGCTCTACGTGTGCCGTATCGTTTATGTTGAGCTTTGTCTTATACCGCATTTCGCCGGAAAACTCCGTTTCACCGTTTTTGCCCGTGATGTTAAAAAGCTTCGAGTTTTTACGGAACGGCTTGAATTCCGTCTCCTTGCCCGTCTCACGCAGGTCAATGTCCCACAGCGTCTCAATCTCCGCCATATGCAGACCCTCGGATTTCTCCGGAAAACCTGCCCATTCATCTTCCGTAGCGCTGCCGAAAATGAGGATCACCGATTGCCCCGCTTCAAGTGCGAGCCCGACTGTGCCGTCTGCCGTCTCGCCACGCGTATAGACACCGTTTAACAGATCCGCCGCGATGTATTTGCCGCTGACGGGCAGCGAAAGCGTCTCCTGTACCGCGTTCGGCGCTTCGTTGAAGACAAAGAAGCTTGTCGCTTCGCCGCGCGTGAACTTTGCAATGCGCAGCAGGTGCTCCTTTGCGTTATATTCGTGCGCGAGGCCGCTTTCTTTGATGTGCGCTGCAAGCTTTTGAAGCGGCACGATCTCGTTTTCATTGATATTCACGCAGTCCGGCGCGTAATCGACAAAGAATACCGGCACGCCTGCGTTTTTGAGCGCTTCGCAGATTTTTGCAAAGCGCTCCGGCAGCTTTCTGCACGCCGGTACGACGAGATATTTGTACCCGCGTCCAAAGCGTCCGTTGTTCTTTTCCGCCGTCTCCAGATAATCGAGCGGCACGATGTCGTAGGAAATCTGCACGTCATAGCACGCTTTTGCAGGCTTTTGCGTCAGCATGGCGCTTGATTTGTCCATCCACTCGGCTTCCGCATGGTATAAAATTGCGCCGGAGGCTTCCATCTCTGTGCCATACAGATAGTGCGCCGCACGGTTCACGTAGTGCATCAGCTGCGTGAAGCCCGCAAACTGCGGGTCGTTGCCGTCCGCGCCAAAGTGCGGCGGACAGTCGCGGTCGGGGAAGAAATCGTCAAATGCGTGCGGCACAAAGTGGTTTACGCCGCGTACAAGCAGGAAGTCCATCAACCATTTCATGACGTTCGCGCCTTCTGCCCAACCGTATGCGCCGAACACCTCACACATGGAGCGGCCGTTCATGTTCGGATTTTGCCGCGCGTGCGAAGCCGCAAGCTGCCCCAAAACGTAGTGGAAGAATTCGCCGTCCACCATGCCGCCCGAGACGAGCGCCGCCGTTTTGTAGTCGGCCATGCCGGGCATTACCTGGTGTAGCACAATGTCTATGCCACTCATGTCCTGCCCGTCGAGCCCGCGGAAGTAATGTCCCGCACTGCACCCAAGACGCGCGTGCGCGTTCATGTCTTCAATCAAATGCCCAATGTATTGCACACCGTGCGCGCGGCACCAATCGCCGAGCTGATAGGAGAAATTCTCTTTCCAAAGCAACGTCACGGCGTCCATGTACGCAAGGCGAATTTCCGCGGTCAGCTCGTCATGTGCATACCACAAAATCGGCAGGTAGAGCGTCGGCTCGTCGATACCGTCTTTTGCCATGTGCACGGCGGCCGCGTCGCGCCACGGCAGCATCACGCCGGGCTGGCCAACCGAACGATTATAAATGCCGGTGTCGTACCCCGTCATGCCAAAGTGCGGCGCGTCAAAGCCCGGCTCATCGGAGAAAAATCCCGCGAGCGTGTTGCCAAAATACTTTGCATAGTGGTCGTAATGCGGCTCGTACACGGCTTCAATGAGCTTGTGTACCGATTCTTTTGAGAGCATGTCGATATAGTATTTTTTGTTTTCTTCGCCGCTGAACGTCTCAAACACGAAAAATACGCGGTAAAGCCCCTCGGACACACTGAAATATACGAATTTATCCTCCGGCTGCACGTCAAGCTCAATCGGTTCGCCGGTCAGCTCTTCATCTTTGCCCGTGCGGCGGAACAGCACGGCGGAAACGAGCTTTTCCTCCGGCGTGTGCATTGGCACCAAGACGGACGCTTCCGCCATGGGCCCCATCACGTCCACATGCGATTCCCGCAGGAATTTTCGACGCAGGTTCAGGTCTTCGTGCTCTAAAATACCGTTTGCGTAGCCCGTCGGGAAATGCTTATCGTCGAGAATCCACACGCGCATGCCGCGCTTTTCGGCTTCCGCCAAAATAATGTCCATCGTCTTCCACCACGCGTCCGCGCAGAAGTGTTCATACGGGCGCGATTCCACACAAAATGCGCGGCAGCCGCTCTCATAGATCTTCTGCACGCGTGCGGGAATCTCCGCGTCGTGCCCGTCGTGCTGCCAGAAAAACGGCAGCAGGTAGTTTTCCGTTTTATTTTCCAATATACTTTTCAAAATTGGTTCCATTTAAATTCCCCCAAAAGAGTTTTACAAATAAAGCTGTATCGACGCCATCGCATACACGGCGAGGTAATATAGGATCAGCGCACCGTTTTTCTGTGTGCCCGTAATGCCGCAGATGAAATCCCGCGCAACGAACAAGTCCGAAATGCAGAACGCCGCTGCACCCAACGCGAACAGTATCCACTGCGTCGAGACAGCAAACGGCAACGTGCCCGCCATAGCTGTCATGAACGAAAGCACGAGCGGATACAGCACCATCGGGAGCAACATAGAGCCAAGCGAATGCAGATATTGCCGGAAAATCAGCGCAATGATGCCGTAAATAATCAAAGCCGCAACGACCGTGCCCCACCGAAACCCGCCGAGCTGTGCAATATACCCGATAAGCACAAGGTGCGCGAGTCCGAACGAGATCACGCCGAAGCGAAAATCGCGCTCGATGACAAAATCCGCGATGCAGCAGAATAAAAGCGCCAAAGCGAGCAGCCACGCGTTCGCCGGGCGATTAAACAACACGATACCGAGCACCGCTGTGATGACCGCTACAAACGTTGCGCCGCACTTTGCGGCTGAGCGCCACATCGTGCTGCCGAATGAGCGCGTGGCATTATAGATGTAACAGAACGAGAGCATCATCGGCAATGAGATGAGTGGCCAAAGCACACGAAACACGCGCATAAAAACGCCTCCTTTTCCACAATTATAACAAACGTCCCCGCAAAATCAAGCAAAATAAAAGCCGTCGGCAGAGGATCGGCAAAATCCACTGTCGGCGGCGTGTTGACTTGTCAAATATTACCCATGAAAGCCGTAGTTGATGCACCAGAAGACGCACACAACGGCAAGCACGATGCACTGCACGATGAGCAAAGCACGGGAAATGGTGCGCTTATTGATGCCGGAGTTCGGGGAGAAGCTCCAAACGGCAGCCATAATAAGTCCCAAAACCGGAACGAGCTGGATGAGGAACATCATCACGCACTCGGAAACGGAAAGCGCAATGGTGTTTTCCGGCAGATATTCCACGGCGCGGCCGGGTCTGGAGGAAGCCTGCACAGCGTTATCATACAAAACCGGTGTTACGCCCTGGTTATAAACCGTTGCGCAGGGGGTCTCGATATCGGAACGAATTCTTTCCGGGTCCCTCGGCTGTATATTTTTTGTATAGGTTTCATTGAGCATCATAAAAGGTCTCCTCCTTATAAAACGGACGGTTCAAGTAAAAAGTGTTTTTATCTCGCGGACATATTTCCGCATCTCTTCCTGTATACAGAATAACATGAAAAGGGCATTTTATCAAGTATTATCTAAAAAATTGTAAAGTTTATTGCGCTGCTTACGCTTTAAATGCTTAAATTGTTCACAGGATATACGCAATTTGTCCGCGATGCAAATACACTTTGCAACTTGATAAACCCGGTAATTCATGCTATTTTAAAATTGACCTTATTATACGGCAATTTTTGAGAAAGAAGGAAAAAATATGCAGCTTTGCAGTGTAAAAGCTCCATGCGAAGTCTGACCCCGAGCGGGCCCGCATGGAGCGCTTAGCCGCCCGCAGACTTTGCATTTTTAACACGAATTTTTTATTTTTGTTAAAGAAGAGCAAAGTCTTATGCAATTTCATTTTAAAAATTCCAAAAAAAGTTTTCTGCATTCAAATTTTCCCCGAAGCTTTGGGATAAACCCGCGCGCACGGTATTAGGCCCGTTTCTGCGCCTGTGGTCCACGCAGACGTTTTCCGTGCTCGGCAGCTCTATGACAAGCTTTGCGCTCGTCATTTGGGCGTATGAGCAAAGCGGCTCGGCGCTCAGCACCGCGCTGCTCTCCATCTGCTCGTATGCGCCGTATGTGCTTTTGAGCATTTTTGCCGGTGGGCATAAAGAAATCAACCGCACGAACCTGACATGCTCTGATATAGCTGCCGGAATGAAAAAGCCGATTGTGCAAAAACAAATCGAGCTTTTGCGGATGAGAAACCAGTTTCCTGTTTTTTCTGCAAATGCAAAAATCATGGCTGAAGTGAACGGAACGAAAATGGATATTCGTTGGCAATCCGGCTCCGAAGAAGCGGTTCTCCAAATAGATTTCAGCGATTATTCCTTCTCTGTCTCCATTCGAGATACGTCTTCCGATACAGAATATTTCAAGTACGATTCGTAATGTGTATGGCGATTTAGCCGGAATTGAAAATAAGATGCACTGAGAAGTACGATTTTATCAAAAAAGTCTTGGCGACTGTTTGCAGCTCCTGCTGCGTCGCCAAGACTTTTCTTTATGCTTTTAAAGCTTAATAATATCGAATGACCGCGATAACCTTGCCGAGAATGGTGATTTCATCGGAGATGATGGGCTCGAAATCCGGGTTTTCGGGCTGGAGACGGAACGTGCCCTTCTCCTTATAGAAGCGCTTCACGGTGGCTTCATCGCCGATCATGCCGACCACGATCTCGCCGTTTTCCGCCACGGGCGTTTTCTCTGCGATGACATAGTCGCCGTCCAGAATGCCGGCGTTAATCATGCTCAGGCCGTCCACGTGCAGCGCGAAAAGCTCCTTGCCGCTTTTGTCCGGGTAGGGAATATAGCCCTCAATGTCTTCCACGGCCAGAATGGGCAGACCGGCCGTCACCTTACCGAGGATCGGCACCTGCTTTGCGGCAGATGCGCCTACAATGTGAATGGAGCGATTCAGGCCCGCATCGCGTGTGATATAGCCAAGCGCCTCCAAAGATTTCAAGTGGGAATGCACCGTAGAGGTGGAGCGCAAACCGGTCGCCGCGCAGATCTCACGCACAGAGGGCGGCACGGCACGTTCCGCCATGGTGGAGCAAAGATAGTCATATACAAGCTGCTGGCTTTTCGTTAAACTCGCCATATGCGATTCCTCCGTTTTAATACAAAATCAGTCCCGTAGAAATGGGCAGTTCTTTAATTAAAACCATTGTATCATATATTTTCAAAAAATGCAAACGATTGTTTGCTTTTT
>ERZ1673695.1223-NODE-1223-length-28519-cov-5.355361_pt1 | contig 28519 bp, 22 predicted proteins | sample MGYA00580225_ERZ1673695 | MGnify/ENA primary metagenome ERZ1673695 (study PRJEB41218, sample SAMN15661739) | gut metagenome | host: Homo sapiens | place: Canada: London | collected 2015-08-20/2019-03-30 | study: EMG produced TPA metagenomics assembly of... | reverse complement strand
CGTCTGAATCAAATGTATTCAGAAATATTCCGGGGTTCCAAACCGTTTCAACGTGATGCCCAACAAACGGCTCCATCGTCTAAAAATCTTATTTATACTGTTGAAAAAGCCGTTTCCAATGGCAAACAATCACAGGTCGTTTTAAAATCCGCTAATGGTGAGCAGTTACGGGGCTATGTGGTTGGTATCCCCTGTCCAAAAACAAACCAGCGGATCATTGATCTTAAAACTGTAAAAAGAAAGGACGAAAAGCTGGGAGAGTATATTATTATCCAAGGGTATAAAGCGGCTTAAAAATAGTTATCAGAAAAAAGAAGGGTGTAATAATGAAAAACATGAAATCGTTCCTAATATCCCAATGGGCTTCTCTGGTCTCTTTTTCAGCTATTTTGGTTGCGTTTACACTTGTAGCCATTATCAACATTGACACACAGCGTAATCATTTACTTGTCTGTATTATCCTTTCGCTGGGTTTGATTTTTGAGTTAATTAGCTTAAACAGCAAAATTCATAATGAACGCATCTATGAAGAACGACTGAAACACAAAGAGAAAGAGTGCCAACTTTTTGAACAGCAGATATTCACTATGAAGTCAAATGACGCCTCCGCCATTAAAATAAAAAAGACGTCAGGCATCAAATTATCGTCACAGGAAAATGAAGATGGCCCTCAAACTATCTGCCACAAGTTTCCGTTCCATCAAGGCAATGAAACATTGAATGGCATTTTGAAATCAGGAGTTGTATCACAGTGGAAGCTGTTTGGCGAAAACAGTGATGAAAGCTGGACTCTTGAGTTGGCGCGTCCCGCTTCTGAAACCTATGAAGAGCTGTTTAATAAAATTCAGGCTACCAAATTCAACGATTATGAAGAGTTATATCGACTTTTAAATGCAAAATCGTGAGGTGCGGCATGAAAAAAATAACGTCTTTGCAGTTTACTGAACTGACCGTAACTAATTTCAGAAATCACACAAACCCGCAAACATATTTGCTATCCCCCAAAACCTGTGTGTCTGGTCAAAACGGTTGTGGAAAGACAACAATGGCGCATGGCATTGCCTTCGCACTTTTTGGAACAGCATTTGATGGGGAACGGGATATTGGAAGACTGCTCAACGAATCCGCCAAAGAAACGGAGGTGAAACTGTCGTTCCTGGACCAGGACGGTGCTATGCATTTTCTGGTTCGAAAACGCACAGGGAAAAATAGCTCTATTTTGTTTGATGGTTTCACGATTCGACAGAATGACATCGACCAAATGATTTGCGATAAGCAGACGTTTCTTTCCATGTTTAATCCGGTTTATCTTTTGAGTATGGGGGAAAAAGGAAGGGAGTTGGTGTTATCTCATTTAAAACCGATCTCTTATGAACAGGTTTTGCAGACATTGCCGGAACATCATCAAAAAGTATTAAAAGGCATCCCTGTTGATGATGTTTCCGCCGCCTTAAAAAATTATCGGGCGCTCATCAAACAAAAAACAGAACAACTTATTTTTTTACGCGGCAGTGAGGAATCAATCCACAAGTCGATTGAGAGTTCGGAGCAAAAAATTTTAGGGTTACAGCATGATTTAATTGACACGAAAGAAAAGCTGCAAAAGCTCAAAGACAAACAATTCACTGGTATTGACGTTGAGAGTCTGAGAAAAAAGTATAACGAACTGACTCAGGATACAAAAGGACAGTTATCTGATCTCGCACTCCTTCTTATCGATAAGCTAAACTGTTTTAACTTATCGGACTATGAGCTGATAACCCTATATGATGCAAAAAAGGTTCTGCTTTCAGAAAGGTATAGTAAATTGAAAGAACAGTTAAAGACTTTATCTGAAAGCAGGATCTGTCCGCTTTGCAGCTCTTCTGATTTTAATATAAAAACTACGGCCCAGGTTTTAGTTGAAGAGATGGAGGGCATAACTCGCCAGGCGAAAGAAATTATCAATGCCAAACTTCATTTGATAGAGAGTGTAAACCAGGCAAAAGCCTCTATCTCAGATACTATTTTGAAACTGTCAACCTTATTGGATCGTGATTCTTCCGGAGTTTCTATACAGGATGAGGCGGACCGAATCCTGGAACAGCTGAAATTTGGTAATTTATCTGGCAGCGAAGTTGATGAATTATCCAATTTGGAAGCGGATATCATCTCGCTGGAAGCGCAGATTAAATCCTTAAATGAATACAGCTATGGAGACCTGGAGACAATAGCGGATCAAAAAAACGTACTTAACAACGAAATTTTCCAATACAATAAGATAATTGCCTCTCTCAATGAATTCAGTCAGAAGCGGACAGAATTATTAACGGCACCTATTCAAATGAACAATGTTGAAATTAAACTAACAGAACTTGTTCCATCCACAGGTGAATTGAAAAATGTTTTTAAATTCACCTATAAGGGCAGGGATATCGCATTTGTTTCTGAAACCTCTGAACTCATTCTGGCTGGTATTGAAATTACAGCCATGATGAGAAAACTAACCAGCGTCGATTGCCCTCTCTGTATCGACAACACTGAAAGTATCAGTGCCTTTAATTCCGTCCCTTTACCATCTCAGATTCTCCTGCTGAAGCATATTCCTAACAGGGCATTAACCGTGTCCAATCTTTCAAATCATACGCAAAACATATCAAACTTAAAAAAGGCAGGTTGATTGATTTGACCGCTTGGCAATACGTCTATATTGATGTCGTCGAGACCGCACAGATATGCGGTCTCGATATTCGTCAAAGCACCTTGCTCCGTACGGATGAAGTTCAGGCGAGATGCCCCTACTGCCAGGATTACAAATACAGAATGTACCTGAGCCGTGATCCTGCTAATCCCACCTGGTTCTGTCACAACTGTTCCACAAGTGGAAACGCGGTAACTCTTTATGCCGACTGGAATCCATCAGGCCGAAGGCTCACAACAAAGCAGGCGTTTTATGAACTGCTCAATAATCCTCAGATACATTCTGTTACCTCACCTTATGAGTTTCAACAATGGCCGGAGCCAACGATCAAACCGCTAAAAGAACGCAGCAAGATATATTTTTCCTTATTAGAAATGCTGACTTTGGAACATCGGCATTTTTCTAATTTGCTGGCACGCGGATTGTCTCCTGAAGTAATACATGGAAATTTTTATCGCAGTTTTCCTACAGATGAGCGTATGCGCCAGCATATTACGGACAAACTTGCTTCCAAATTTGATTTATCAAATATGCCTGGCTTCTATACGAAAGATTTTAAATGGAAAATGGCTGGCACGCGCAGCGGTATTCTGACTCCGGTATGTGATAAGGATAATCTTATTCAAGGACTTCAAATTCGTTTAGATGAGCCGCCCCCTAAAATTATTACTTTAAAAGACGGTACAAAAAAAGTAAAAAAGGGGGAGCGATTTCGGTGGTTGTCAACCGGAGCATCCTATTACGAGAATGGTACAGGAATTAAAAGTTTTATTCATGTTGTCGGAGATATACACAGTGATGTATTACATTTGACAGAAGGTGTGATAAAACCTGATGTGGCCAGTTATCTTTCTGGAGGAGAATTATTCGTCGGTTTAACTGGGGTCCAAAATCTACGCTATTTACCTCGGGTTTTGGACGCACTTCATCCTCGTAAAATTGTTGAGTGCATAGACATGGATTTACGGACAAATCTGAATGTTCAAAAAGCTCAATCAAAAATTCAGGCGATCTGTATGCCAAGGTGTCAGGAATATGAACAATTCTACTGGCCCACAGATAAAAAGGGAATCGACGATTACCTGTTGTTTGAAAAGTTAAAAGCTCAACAAACAGCTTGAAAGAAATTGTAATGTGGTGAAGCTGATATGTGAGAACCTATATTTGTTATCATTTGATATGATATAATGAAGAAAAATGTCAAAGTAGCTGATAATATGTGCCGCTTATTTAGCTCATTACATTAGCAAAGAAAAAGCAAAAAACCTTACAACTACCGAATCGGTGGTTGTAAGGTTTTTTGCTTTTTTTACGCCAACGACAGATTTTTCAGAAAAAATTCGTAAAACAGTTCCACCTTTCCTCTAGTCCAGTGTTTTGGTCGGTAGAGGGATAAAGGTGGTGATCCAATGTGTGAACCTCTGTTTTCAAGCAAAGACATTGACGAACAAACCCTGATTTACATAAACCGATATTTTAAACTTACAATCAGCAATACGAAAAGGAATTTTATACGCAATACGTTTCGTTTTAAACAACACGGGATTACCTTTGTAGCGTTAGAAAACTGCGAACATGAACTTATCTATGAAGAACCCGGATTCGATAAAGCCGTTAGTGAAATGATAGAGGTCAATGGAGAAAAAATCACAATCCATAATCCTTCTTTAGTTTTAGCATTAAAGTCCCTATCCCACCTTCAGCGTACAGTATTGCTGCAAAACGTCATATTGAGAATCCCTTTAGAAAAAGTAGCAACAAACTTAGGAATTGGACGCCGTATGGTCAGCCGCCATAAACACAATGCAATTATTCGTATGAAAAGGAGCTTAAAAGACTATGAAAAATAGAAATGACAAAAAAGAAATTGAATTACCCGTTGAACTAGTTGTCAATATGCTGAATGATGAAGAAGGTGCATTTGATGATATTCTTCAATTTTACGATGGATATATCAAGAATGCCGCAAAATTGTCCTTCACAGAAGAACCCGATGAAGATTTGATACAGGAAATCAATATTCATCTTGCCCGGGCGGTTGATTTATTGCGGGCCAAATTACTGGAACAAAAACGTCAGGGCACCAGCATCATTATTATTTGCAGTTAATTCCTTTTCTGTATTTTATCTTAGTACTTTGAAAAACATGCCGATATTGGCATTATGGTAGTCTGCCGCAAAACCCAAAGAGCAGCGTTTTGACACGAAAAATCCACCGGCTGACAACTGGTGGCTGCCATGACTTGGTAATAATGAGACTTGCCGGTTTGGAGATGCCGGCGGCGTATTGTTGTATTACGTCTGCAATGGTTTACCATTGCAATGTGGGTATTGCAACTAAATGCAACGGTTGCACATTGTCAGCCCATTGCGGCAGATTCCTCATCAGATGGAGCCTGAAAAAATCTGAATGAAATAAACAACAAGGAGATGAAACAAAATGTCTTACATAAGTGCAGACAAAATAAAAGAAATTATTAGTTCCGATTCAGATATGAAAGCTAAGATTGATTCACTGCCGTATAATCTTCAACTGCCTGACTTGATTGATTTTTTAGGATATTGCGAATCGACCGTATATAAAATGACCAGGCAGCCGGATTTCCCTAAATTGGAGACGGGGATTAAAAAATTTTTGGTACCCCGTCCGCTCTTTCTTTACTGGTATTTTCGTAAATGTTTCTTTTCTGAACACCTTTTATAAATTTGACAAATAATTTTTTTATGCTTACACTAGGGGCAGATAGACAGTACTTTGAAAAAAGAATCGTGCGATCTTTCTGTAAACAGAAAGGAACAAGGGAATGAACAAGAAAGCGAAGAAACGCGCGCCCAACGGGACCGGTCATATCCGCGAACGGTCTGACGGCAAATGGGAGGGCCAGTATTATTATTTAGGTGAACATAAAAGCTGTTATGCCGACACCGAATCAGAGTGCCGGGGATTATTGAATTCAATCCTCGCGAAAATCTATAAAGGTTCTTTTGTTGCGGAGACTTCAACCCCACTCTATTCTTACCTATATATCTGGCACCAAAAGTATACCGAAATCCGGCCGAGTACCCATAAGAATTACGAAACCTATATTGAAAACCATATTGGTGCATCTAAATTGGGAAGCATCCCGTTAAACCGGCTGACCTTAAACGATTTTAAAGACTTTTTTGACCTGAAAAAAGTCTCCGGACGCTTAGACGGAAAGAACGGCGGGCTTTCTCCCAAAACCCTGCAGAATATGAAGGTTATGATGTCAGAAGCATTAAATTATGCGGTGAATCACCTTCGGATTTTAGAATACAACCCGATTTCGGGCCTAAAGCTTCCAAAGGCGGTCCGCCCTAAAATCAATGTCCTGAGTAAAAAAAATCAGAGCAAGCTGGAAAATGCCAGTTTAACCTATGATAAGACAATCAATGCACTCATGGTTTTTATCGATCTCAACACCGGCCCCCGAATCGGTGAATATTGTGGGCTGATGTGGCCGGACTTTTCCCCGAATAAGGAGTATTATGATATCCGGCGCACCCTGGAACGGCTTTACATTCACTGGGCGGAGCAACAGCCAAACCTTTATACCCGTGTGTTTTGTAATTTCACTAAGGAAGATGCAAAAACTGCTTTGTATGTCGGACCTCCAAAATCTGAAAAAAGCGAGCGCAGAATCTATTTGAGCGATGAAATTATCAGCGCGTTTGAAGCGGTTGAGCGTTATCAAAAAGCAAACGGGCTTTATGATCCAAATGGTTTTGTGTTCCGTCAGACGAATGGAAACCCTTATGAACCTCGGGCATATCAAGGCTTATACAAAAAAATAGTCGACGCTGCCGGCATCGACTATGTAAACTTTCACGTCCTGAGGCATACCTTTGCTACCAGAGCAAATGAGCTGGGAATTGATATTCCCACTATTGGGGAAATATTGGGCCACGCTCAAAATTCAACGACATTGAATATGTACGGGCACAGTGTAGACGACCACAAAATAGCCGCTATGCGGAAAATATCACAAAACAGGGTTGGATAATCTCTGTAATCCCTGTAAACAGACATGCCATTATCGGTAGGAATAACGGTATGGGGAAATCACAACAAAATGAAGCTGAAAGCCTTTAAAAAAATCCTGCAAAATATAAGAAGGAGTGAAAAGTCAAAATTGAGTCAAATTTTAATCGCAGTTCGGTAATAAAAAACCTGCAAAGCCAGTAGCCATGCAGGTTTATGGTTGCGGGAGGAGGATTTGAACCTCCGACCTTCGGGTTATGAGCCCGACGAGCTACCGAACTGCTCCATCCCGCGATATGAAATTAAAAACTTATTTACTTGCAATTTTAAGCATCTAAGAGAGGAAACAAGAAAAGTGACCTTCGGGTTATGAGCCCGACGAGCTACCGAACTGCTCCACTCCGCGATGTTTTGATTATAAAACTAGTATAGCATAAACTTTACAAAAAATCAAGTATTTTTTTCTTGTTGCGGCGGGCGTAAACCGCCGCAACAAGAAGAAACGGATTATTCCGCTTTTTCTTCCTCTTCGCCGCAACCAACGTTCTCTTCTTCATCGGAAGGCTCATCCAAATCCAGGGTCTCTGCGTCTTCCTCTTCAAAATAAATGCTATCGTCAAAATCCAGGTCCTTCTGGAGCTTTTTACCCGCGCGTTTCACAAACAGCGCCACGGCAACCGCAATACCCGCAACAGCGGTAATTGCCGCCAGGATCCAAACCCAAACATTGCTTTTTTTCATTGTAGTTCCTCCTTTTCAGTGGACGGTCGTTCTACCGTTATTATATACCTTTGGCAGGGTATTATCAACTTCTTTTTCACATATTTCCCGTGTGGTACATTAAAATTGCCAAAGCCGCAATCGGAGCGGTTTCACAGCGGAGTATCCGCGGCCCAAGGGTGCCGACTGCTGCGCCTGCCAGCACCGCGGCGTCAACCTCATCCTTCGAAAAGCCGCCTTCGCTGCCAATGATCACCGCGACTTTTTTTGAGGACACCGGCACAATTTTATCAAGCCGCTCGCCGCCTTCTTCGTAAAACAGGATCACTTTATCATATTCCGCAAAGTCCCTTAAAATGCTTTCATACGTTTTGAGGGGCTCCACGGTAGGGATAATTCCCCGGCCTGATTGCTTTGCGGCCTCCAGCGCCACCTTATTGTAGCGCTCCAGCTTTTTTTGCATAGATTTTTCATCTGGGCGGGATACACACCGTGACGTCAGGACTGGGACAACGCGTTCTACCCCGAGTTCCACCGCTTTCTGCACAATCGTTTCAAACTTTCCAACCTTGGGAAGCGCCTGGTACAGGGTAACAGAAACGGCCGGCTCGCTGGTATTGAGCCGCGTCTCTAACACCCGCACCGTTACCGCTTCAGCCGAGACCGCAGTGATTTCTCCCTCGCAGTCAACCCCGTTGGCATCGGAAAGAGTCAATGTTTCCCCCGGGCGCATCCGGAGCGATTTTGCGATATGGGCGGCGTTCTCCCCGGTCAGGACAATCTGCCGGCCTTTGATTTCCTCCACAAAAAAACGTGGCATGGGCAGTCCTCCATCATGAACAGTTTTTCTCGAGCGGCGGCTACCGGCTCACCGCATCTTGTGCTATTAGTTTAACACAAAAATTCTTAAAATACAAAACACGACAAAAACTGCCTGCGATGACAATATATGAAATACAAACTTAGATTGCCACACAGCTTATGCTTTATTACGGCACTGCTCCCGCGGGAAAAATATTTCGCCGTGGGAGCAGTGCCTTTTTGGTGTTAATCGGCCGCCAGCCGTTTGAGTTTAACCATGGAGATAACGATAAGGGCCGCGGTCACAAGAAGAACCGGCCAGACTGTCCCCAGTTCAACCACCGGGCCGCACATTGCTTTATAGCACCATGTCGCCGGGAATATTTTGCCAACAACCTGCAGCGCCTCCGGCAGCATTTCTGCGGGGAGCATAATGCCGGATAGTACAATGGACGGCAGGAAGACAAATTGGGTAAACATGGCGAGCCGCGAGGCGCTTTTCACAAAAAGTCCGAAAACCGTTCCAATGCAGAGGTTAACCACAAGGAGCAGGACCAGAGTAACGAAGTAAGCACTGAGGTTTGCGGGAACCGCGGCGTCAAACAGAACTGGCGCGGACACCAGAATAATCAGGCTGACAATAAAAAGGTGAATAAAACCTGAAATAAAATTTCCTGCAGCAGCAGTCCACAGTGGGATATTTCCGGCACGGTAGGCTTTCTTGACCTCACTTCCGAAAATTTCCGTCAGCGGAGTTGGCGAACCCAGTACGCCACCCATTGTAACGCTAAAAACCGTCATTGACTGTACCAGGGTTTTATAGGCATCCGGCATTATGGAGGTAAAAACCCCGCCCATAAACAAAAAGAAAACCAAAGGAACTACGTAATAAATGACAAATATTTCTTTATTGCGGAGGTTCAGCTTCAACTGGAGCCCCACTCCGTATAGAAATGCACTCATATAGACCACCCATTCTGCCGCTTCGCACCGGCATAAATTTATAGGAAAGCTTGCGATCTCATCACTGCGAAGCAGAAAAACGATAAAATCTGCGCATACGGCGCACAAACGTACAGATAAAACAGAACGGCCCGCAAGGGAATGGTGTAAAATTTTTCACGTCGATATTTCTTCCTTTGCAACTGCAAGAAAGCGCTGTTCCAGCGTTTCACGTTCCACCCGAATATCCCGGATTGAGAGCCCCTGCTCCCTGGCGAGCTTCGAAATCTCTTCCAAAGCGGCGGCAAGGTCTGCCGTTTCAAAAGTCCAGACGCCGCGTTCCACGCCGGAAAACCAGCTGGATTTGAGCCGCTCCAGCGCGGGAGGGCCGGAAAAGCGGACCTGCAGGAAAAACGTCTCGCTATAATCGCTGGTTAGCTCGGCAGCCGTTCCGATAAAAGCGATCATACTGTCTTTTAAAATTGCGATCCGGTCGCAGAGCTCTTCTACCTCCGCCATATCGTGGCTTGCCATGACAATCGTCTTTCCGTTTGCCTTAAGCCTGCGGATTTCCTCGTGGAGGGCCGCCCGTCCCTCCACATCCAAGCCGGCAGTCGGTTCATCCAGAAAGAGGATTTCAGGGTCGCCGAGCATTGACAAAGCCAGGTGCAGACGCCTTTTCTGCCCGGTCGATAAAGAGTTGTACTGTTTCTTCAAAAACGGAGTGACTCCGATCCTGTCCAGGTACTGTAAATCCACCTCCGTACGCTTCCATTTCGCAAACATGCGGAGCGCTTCACCGGCCTTAATCATCGGCGGAAGGGAAGAGGACTGCAGCTGAATTCCAATTGTCCCGGTTACTTCAATATTGCCTGACTCATATCTTCTCAAGCCTTCAACACACTCCAAAGCCGTTGTTTTTCCCGCTCCATTCACCCCAAGCAGGGCAAAAACCTCTCCTTTTTTAACCGAGAAAGATATTCCATGTAAAACTTCCTGTGTACCGTAACTTTTAATCAGCCGTTCAACGCGGATTGTCTCTGGCATTACGCTTCCCCCATTTCTGGGAACTGTATCCCAGCTTCGATAAAATATGCCTCTATGGCTTTCTCAATATAATCGTCGAACTCTTCCTGTTTACCGGCCAGTTCTTTGTCCCAGCCGGCCTTGTCGCTGTTGAATTCCACAAGCTTAGGCAGCAGGCTCATATTGCCCCCTGTGAACTCCATAATCATCTCCCACCATCTTTTGGCAAGCAGTTTCCCCGCTTTCCCTTCTGGCGCTTCTCCGCGCCGTTTCAGGGCAATTCCCTCATCCAGGATGGAGCGGTAGGTTTCAAGAATCCTGAGCCCGTCATTGGGGCGATCTGTAAAGCGGCTACGGATATGTTCCTGGACGGTTTTATCGAAAAGCTTCCAGCTCCAATAGGCGTCGTTATCCATCCGGAGCAGCTGAACAATGTCCGCGTATTTTTCAAAGTCCACCTGGTCGATCAGGAGGACTTCCTCCCGCAGAGCTTCAATGGCGCGGAGGGCGGACTTCAGATGATCCAGCTGCTGTTCCATTACTGTTTTCTGGCGTTCCAGTATCCCGGCAACCTCCTGCGGCGTGTCGAAGGACGACGCCATCTTTTTGATTTCTTCCAGAGAAAAGCCCAGATATTTGAACGAGAGGATTTGATGGAGTTTGATTACGTCCTTTGCAGAATAGAGCCTGCGCCCGCCCTCGCTCAGCGCAGAGGGCTTGAGAATTCCCTGCCGGTCGTAGTATTGCAGTGTCCGCACGGTGACGTTCATCTGTTTTGCAAGCTCTCCAACTGTCATCAGCTCTCGTTTCATCCGTATCACCTCTGTTTTATTATAATATATAACGCCGCGTCACATGCAAGCTCTTTTACAGGAATTAAAAACCGGATATTTTCCGCCAGCCTCCACATTTTTGCTAAAATACAAGATGCACCGAAACAGATAAAAAAGTTAAATTCTTGCTTAAAAAAACAGGGCATAACGGAAACTAACCGCTATGCCCTTCTGCATTTTAGAACAGATATTATATAACCATGAAATTATTGATCGTTCGGGTCGTTTTTACCTTCACCCGGGTACTCGTCGCTCTGCCTCCAGGAGTACTGTTCATGGTAGCCCAGCATATCCCGCAGCTTTTTATCGCTGAAGAGACCGCGGTCTTCCGGCCCTTTGATATCTTTTGCCATATCCGCAATGGTCGGCCAATGGGTTTTGGCAAAGTCGGCGGTGGACTCTTCGTAACGCTTATCGGTGATGATATTGAACGCTTCAAAATCGCTGTCCAAATCTTTTTCAATGGCCAAACGCATTGCGTTTGCAACGTCACGGGAATCAACATACTGCCAGGTGTGGCCTTCATAGAAGCCATCTTTGCACTTCTCCATAACCGGAATCTCAATCGGGGAGATATGCGGGTTGGTTGGATAAGAAATACCCTGCAGGCGGAAAGAAACTGTTTTCATTCCGTAAGCGCTTGCGTAAGCTTTCAGAAGCTGCTCGTCAACCAATTTGGAAAGGCTGTAGGAATCTTCCGGACAGCAGTCGTAATCCTCAGTAATCGGGAGTTTATCAATCGGCCAAGGTTTGCCGGAGATACGGTTGCCGATACCGGTTGCAAAGAAAGAGCCGGCCAGGATTACTTTTTTAACGCCCAAACGCGCCGCAGCTTCCAGCAGGTAATATGTACCGGCAATGTTGGACTGGAACGTGTCGTCTTCATGAGCAGTGCGCGCCCATTTGTAGTTTGTGCCGGGGATGACCTCCGAAGGGAACGGAAGCCCACCGATATGCAGGATAACATCAGCCTTTGCTGTAGCGACAGCCCGCAGGCAATCGCCGTAATTATTCAGGTTGCCTTTTACAAAGGTTGCATATTTCCAGTTGGGTTCCCAAGCTTCCCTTTTGGAATCCATTGGAGCAACCTGGTCAAACAGCGTACAATTATAATCTTTACACAGATTATAATAGACGCGGCGCCCCAGACGGCCTGCACCGCCGGTAATCAATACGTTTTTGTACTTTTCTGCCATGTTGTGCACCTTCTCTTATTAAATTATTGATTACTCAGACAATAAAAATTGTCTATGCCGTCATTGTATTCCAATCACAAGAGAGTGTCAATGGCAGAATTGATGGGAATTCCGTTAAATTTTTGGCTGGACTGCCTAAAATAAAAAAGGCCCCTGCTTTTCAGCAGAAGCCTTTAAAATCAGACGAATTAGCCGTTGATCGCGGTAACAACGCCGGAACCAACAGTACGGCCGCCTTCACGGATAGCGAAGCGGAGACCCTCTTCAATAGCGATCGGGGTAATCAGCTCAACATCCATGGTGACGTTATCGCCAGGCATGCACATCTCAGTGCCTTCCGGCAGGGTGATAACACCGGTAACGTCAGTGGTTCTGAAATAGAACTGCGGACGATAGTTGTTGAAGAACGGAGTATGACGGCCGCCCTCTTCTTTTTTCAGGACGTAAACCTGCCCTTTGAATTTGGTGTGCGGATTGATGGAACCGGGTTTGCAGAGAACCTGGCCACGCTCAATCTCATTTCTCTGAACACCACGGAGCAGAGCGCCGATGTTGTCGCCAGCCTCAGCGTAGTCGAGGATTTTGCGGAACATTTCGATACCGGTAACGGTGGTTTTCGCTCTCTCTTCGGTCAGGCCGATGATTTCAACTTCATCACCAGTGTTGAGCTGGCCTCTTTCAACTCTACCAGTCGCAACAGTACCACGGCCGGTAATGGTGAAGACGTCCTCAACAGGCATCAGGAACGGCAGGTCAGCTTTACGCTCCGGAGTCGGGATATAGCTGTCAACAGCGTCCATCAACTCGTGAATGCAGGCGTATTCCGGCGCGTTCGGGTCGGTAGAGGAGCTCTCGAGAACCTGAAGGGCAGAACCTTTGATGATCGGGGTATCGTCACCCGGGAACTCGTACTCGTTAAGGAGGTCACGGATTTCCATCTCAACCAGTTCAAGCAGTTCCGGATCGTCAACCTGGTCAGCTTTGTTCATGAAAACAACGATATAAGGAACGCCAACCTGACGGGAAAGCAGGATGTGCTCACGGGTCTGCGGCATCGGGCCGTCAGCAGCGGAGACAACCAGGATTGCGCCGTCCATCTGAGCAGCACCGGTAATCATGTTTTTAACATAGTCGGCATGCCCGGGGCAGTCAACGTGCGCATAGTGGCGGGCAGCGGTCTGATACTCAACATGAGCGGTATTGATGGTGATACCACGCTCTCTCTCTTCCGGAGCCTTATCGATGTTCGCGTAATCAACGAAATCGGCGTCACCAGCAAGGTTGAGTACCTTGGTGATTGCAGCGGTCAAAGTGGTTTTACCATGGTCAACGTGGCCAATGGTACCAATGTTAACGTGGGGTTTAGTTCTTTCGAATTTCGCCTTTGCCATTGTATTTTCCTCCTTAAATGCAATTCTTATTAAGAGTGTTCATTACTAGTTATTCTAGCAATAAATTCAGAATAATTCAAGCCCTAATCATTCTTTTTTGCACGGCTGGACATGATGCCCTCGGCAATTGATTTCGGAACTTCAACGTAGTGGCTCGGTTCCATGACATACTGGCCGCGTCCCTGTGTTTTAGAACGCAGGTCGGTTGCATAACCGAACATCTCAGACAGCGGAACAAAAGAATTGATCTGCTGCGCACCAGGGCGTGCTTCCATGCCCTGGATCTGTCCGCGGCGGGAGTTCAGGTCGCCGATAACATCGCCCATATACTCCTCCGGAACGATGACGGTAACTTTCATGATCGGCTCCAGAATGACAGGGTCGCCTTTTCTCATCGCCTCTTTGAAAGCCATGGAACCGGCAATCTTAAATGCCATTTCAGAAGAGTCAACCTCATGGTAAGAACCGTCGTAGAGGGTGACTTTACAGTCTACTACCGGATAGCCGGCAAGCACACCGGCCTGCATAGCACCCTGGATACCAGCATCAACAGCCGGAATATATTCCTTCGGAATCGCACCGCCGACCACCGCATTGATAAATTCATAGCCTTTACCGGACTCATTCGGCTCAACCTTGATCTTGACATGACCATACTGGCCTTTACCACCGCTCTGACGAGCGTATTTATGGTCAACATCAGCCATTTTGCGAATGGTCTCTTTGTAAGCAACCTGCGGTTTGCCAACGTTCGCCTCAACCTTGAACTCACGGAGCAGACGGTCAACAATGATCTCCAGATGGAGCTCGCCCATACCGGCGATGATAGTTTGGCCGGTTTCCTCATCGGTGTAAGTGCGGAACGTCGGGTCCTCTTCCGCCAGTTTTGAAAGGGCAATGCCCATCTTCTCCTGACCAGCTTTGGTCTTCGGCTCAATCGCTACACGGATAACCGGATCCGGGAATTCCATCGACTCAAGAATAATCGGGTGTTTCGGATCGCAAAGGGTATCTCCGGTGGTGGTGTTTTTCAAGCCAACCGCCGCGGCGATATCGCCGCAATAACACTCCTCAAGGTCTTTTCTGTGGTTGGAATGCATCTGCAAAATACGGCCCATACGCTCGTTGTTGTCCTTATTCGCGTTGTATACGGTAGAGCCGGCTTTGACAATACCGGAATAAACACGGAAGAAACAAAGCTTACCAACAAACGGGTCAGTTGCAACTTTAAACGCTAAAGCAGCAAAAGGATTGTTGTCGTCAGCAGGGCGTTCTTCTTCTTCCTCAGTTTCAGGATTTATACCCTTAATCGGCGGAATATCAAGCGGGGAAGGCATAAAGTCAACAACTGCGTCAAGCAGCTTCTGCACGCCCTTATTTTTATAAGAAGTACCGCAGGTAACCGGGACAATTGTATTGTCAATGGTACCTTTACGAATTGCAGCTTTGATTTCATCAATGGTCAGCTCTTCGCCTTCCAGATACTTCATCATCAGCTCTTCGTCCTGCTCGGCTACAGCTTCGAGCAGCGCGGCATGGTATTCGTCCGCCTTGTCTTTCATATCTGCAGGAATCTCTTCCTCACGGATATCTTTTCCAAGATCGTCGTAATACACAAAGGCTTTCATTTCAATCAGGTCTACAATCCCTTTGAAATCCTCTTCAGCGCCAATCGGGAGCTGAATCGGGAGTGCATTACATTTCAGACGGTCGTGCATCATCTGCACAACGTTGTAAAAATCTGCGCCCATGATGTCCATTTTGTTTACATAGGCCATTCTCGGAACACGGTAATCGTCAGCCTGGCGCCAAACGGTTTCAGACTGAGGCTCAACGCCGCCCTTTGCACAGAAAACGGTAACAGAACCATCAAGAACACGCAGGGAACGCTGAACTTCTACAGTGAAGTCAACGTGCCCAGGGGTATCAATGATGTTGAGTCTGTGACCTTTCCAGTAAGCGGTGGTCGCAGCGGAGGTAATGGTAATACCTCTTTCCTGTTCCTGTACCATCCAGTCCATGGTGGCGGCGCCTTCATGCGTTTCACCAATTTTGTGGTTGATACCGGTATAAAACAGGATACGCTCGGTAGTGGTGGTCTTACCGGCGTCGATGTGCGCCATAATCCCTATGTTACGAGTCATTTCAAGAGAGACGTCTCTTTCCATAAACGGATAACCTCCAAATACTATCGGAAATACAGCTTAACAGCAAAACCAGGAGGCAGCCAAAACGGTATATCCTGTTTCTGCATACGGAAACGGCAGGAAGCCCATTACCATCTGTAATGAGCAAACGCCTTATTGGCCTCTGCCATTCTATGAGTCTCTTCACGCTTCTTGCATGCGCCGCCGTTACCGTTGATCGCATCGAGAATTTCGTTGGCAAGACGTTCTTTCATGGTTTTCTCACTGCGCTGACGGGAGTACAGTGTGATCCATCTGAGCCCCAAGGTCTGCCGTCTTTCCGGGCGGACCTCAATCGGGACCTGGTAGGTGGCGCCGCCGACACGGCGAGCCTTAACCTCTAATACAGGCATGATGTTTTCCATTGCGTCGGTAAAAGCTTCCAAAGGCTCTTTACCAGTTTTTTCAGCAACAATATCGAACGCACCGTAAACAATTTTCTGGGCAACACCCTTTTTCCCATCATACATGATATTGTTGATGAGACGGGTCACCAGTTTTGAATTGTAAAGCGGATCCGGCAAAACATCACGTTTTGCGATATTACCTCTTCTCGGCACTTCGCTTCCCTCCTTCATAAAATGATATCATCGGTACTCGAAAGGAACATACTTTCGTCGGCACCCATTAGAGGCGTTTATAATAAGCCACTAAGTGGTTGCACTTCAAAAATTCCCTTATTTCCCAGCCTTCGGTCTCTTCGCGCCATACTTGGAACGAGCCTGGTTTCTCTTCGCTACACCCTGAGCGTCAAGGGTACCACGGATGATGTGGTAACGAACACCAGGAAGGTCACGAATACGTCCGCCGCGGATCAAGACCACGCTGTGCTCCTGCAGGTTATGGCCAATACCAGGAATGTAAGCGGTAACTTCATTTCCGTTGGTCAGTCTAACCCTGGCAACTTTACGAAGCGCTGAGTTCGGCTTTTTCGGGGTCATGGTTCTAACCGAAGTACAAACGCCGCGCTTTTGCGGTGAAGCCTGGTCCGTAACGGTCTTAGTCTTAGCGTTATAGCCTTTTAACAAAGCCGGCGCTTTCGACTTTTTGTTTACAGGACTTCTTCCCTTTCTGACTAACTGGTTAAAGGTTGGCATTAAGGCACCTCCTTAAATAATAATTATATATAGCTTATGGCTTGGCCACAATTATATATCACAACAAGCAGCACCGGGCTTATCTGCCCAAAGCAGATAAGCCAAGCGCACCAATTAATAATACCATTATTGGTTTTATTTTGTCAATAAAAACTTTACATAATGGGAATTTTGATCTATTCTTCCGCAATTGCAGGGGTTGTAGAAACAACTTCAACATCAGAGTAGCGCTTCATACCGGTGCCGGCCGGAACCAGCTTACCGATGATGACGTTTTCCTTAAGCCCCAGAAGCGGGTCAACCTTGCCTTTAATAGCAGCCTCGGTCAGGACACGGGTGGTCTCCTGGAAGGATGCAGCGGACAGGAAGCTGTCAGTCGCAAGAGAAGCCTTAGTGATACCGAGCAGAACCGGGATATAGGTTGCGGTGACAAGCCCCTCCTCGCCGGCGGCGATCCGGGCTTCGATCTCTTTGTTTGCATTGGCAATCTCAGAGCGGTCTACCAGCGAACCCGCAAGGAGCTCAGTGGAGCCAGGATTGTCAACCCGCACCTTCCGCATCATCTGGCGGACAATGACCTCAATGTGTTTATCGTTGATATCAACGCCCTGCATCCGGTAGGTTTTCTGGACTTCAGCGATCAAATAGTTCTGAACTGCCTTTTCGCCCTTGACATCCAGGATGTCATGCGGGTTGACGGCGCCTTCGGTCAGTGCCTCACCGGCAACGACCGTGTCACCCTCCGCGACCTTAATCCGGTAGCCGTAAGGAACAGGATAGGCTTTTTCGTCTCCATCCGAAGAGGTGACGATGACGTTGCGGATCCGTTTGATCTCCTCCATCCGGACAATACCGGTGATTTCAGAGATAATGGCGCTGCTCTTCGGACGGCGGCCCTCAAACAGTTCCTCAACCCTCGGAAGACCCTGGGTAATATCCTCTGCCGATGCAATACCGCCGGTGTGGAAGGTACGCATAGTCAGCTGGGTACCCGGCTCACCGATGGACTGGGCGGCAATGATGCCGACCGCCTCGCCGACGGTAACAGGCTTGCCGTTTGCAAGGTTTGCACCGTAACATCTGGAGCAGATGCCGTGCTTGGCCTCGCAAGTGAGGATGGAACGGACAGAAACTGTTTCAGCACCCGCATCTACAATTTTCTTCGCGTCGGTATCATCCATCATTTTATCTCTAGAAACAAGCACTTCACCGGTAGCCGGATTGATGAAATCCTCTACCAAGTAACGTCCGACCAAGCGTTCCTGCAGCGGCTCAATCATCTCGTTGCCTTCCTTGATGGAGTAGACCTCGATCCCGTTGTGGGTACCGCAGTCGTCCTGGCGGATGATGACGTCCTGAGAGACGTCGACCAGACGGCGGGTCAGGTAACCCGAATCGGCGGTACGCAGCGCCGTATCGGCAAGACCTTTACGGGCGCCGCGGGAGGAAATAAAGTATTCCAGAATATTAAGGCCTTCACGGTAGTTTGCACGGATCGGCATTTCAATGGTAACGCCGGCCGTATTCGCAATCAGTCCGCGCATGCCAGCGAGCTGACGGATCTGGTTCATGGAACCACGCGCGCCGGAGTCCGCCATCATAAAGATCGGATTGTACTGGTCAAGGTTATTCTTCAAAGCGTCGGCAACACTTTCGGTCGTCTTGCTCCAGACGTCCAGAATCAGGCCGCTCCTCTCTTCGTTCGAGATCAGGCCGCGGCGGAACTGGCGGGTGATTTTATCAACCTGCGCGTCAGCCTCCTCAAGCATCTGCTTTTTCTGCGGCGGGATGACCGCGTCACAGACCGCTACAGTAATGGCGCCCTTAGTGGAATATTTAAAGCCCTGCGCCTTGATTCGGTCAAGAACCTCCGCCGTTACAGCGGTTCCGTGCTGTTTGATGCAGCGGTCGATAATCTGTCCGAGCTGTTTTTTGCCGACCAGGAAAGAAACTTCCAGGTCGAACTGGTTTTCGCTCTTGGTGCGGTCAACATAACCGAGGTCCTGCGGGATCGGATCATTGAAGATGATCCGGCCGACCGTCGCATCGATGATTTTGCTGACCTTATGATCGCCGATTTCTTTGGTAACCCGCACCTTGATTCCCGCGTGGAGGGAAACGACGCCGTCCTGATACGCCATCAGCGCCTCATTAAAATCACGGAAGACCTTGCCTTCGCCCTTTTCACCGTCTTTTTTCATGGTGAGGTAATAGGAACCGAGAACCATATCCTGGGTCGGAACCGCAACCGGCCGTCCGTCGGACGGTTTGAGAAGGTTGTTGGCCGCCAGCATCAGGAAGCGGGCCTCCGCCTGCGCCTCCGCGGAAAGCGGGACATGGACAGCCATCTGGTCGCCGTCGAAGTCGGCGTTGTAAGCAGTACAAACAAGCGGATGGAGCTTGAGCGCCCTGCCTTCAACCAGCACAGGTTCAAAGGCCTGGATACCGAGACGATGAAGGGTCGGCGCACGGTTTAAGAGGACCGGGTGGTCTTTGATAACCACTTCCAGCGCATCCCAAACTTCCGGCTTCGCACGCTCCACCATTTTCCTGGCGCTCTTAATGTTATTCGAAATACCGGTTTCAACCAGCCGTTTCATAACAAAGGGTTTGAAAAGTTCCAGCGCCATTTCTTTCGGAAGGCCGCACTGGTACATTTTGAGCTCCGGGCCGACGACGATAACCGAACGGCCGGAGTAGTCAACACGCTTACCGAGCAGGTTCTGGCGGAAACGGCCCTGCTTGCCCTTGAGCATATCCGAAATAGATTTAAGCGGGCGGTTGTTCGGCCCGGTGACCGGGCGGCCGCGGCGGCCGTTGTCAATCAGCGCGTCGACAGCCTCCTGCAGCATCCGCTTTTCATTGCGGACAATGATATCCGGAGCGTTGAGCTCTAAAAGCCGCTGCAAACGGTTGTTCCGGTTGATGACGCGGCGGTAAAGGTCGTTTAAGTCGGAGGTCGCAAAACGGCCGCCGTCAAGCTGAACCATCGGACGGATATCCGGCGGGATAACCGGGATGACATCGAGGATCATCCACTCCGGGCGGTTGCCGGATAGGCGAAACGCTTCAACCACTTCAAGGCGTTTGAGAAGGCGAACTCTCTTCTGGCCGGTGGCGTGCTCCAATTCGTCTTTCAACTCTTTAGAGAGCTTTTCAAGGTCGAGTTCCGCAAGGAGTTCTTTAATCGCTTCCGCCCCCATGGCAGCGCGGAAATCATCCTCGTATTTTTCCCGCATGTCGGCATACTCTTTCTCAGAGAGGAGCTGCCCCTTCTCTAAAACGGTGTTGCCCGGGTCAATGACAATATACTTTGCAAAGTAAAGAACTTCTTCCAAACGGCGGGGAGAAATATCCAGGATCAGGCCCATCCGCGAGGGGATACCCTTAAAATACCAGATGTGCGAGACAGGCGCCGCAAGCTTGATGTGCCCCATCCGCTCACGGCGGACTTTGGAACGGGTAACCTCAACGCCGCAGCGGTCACAGATTTTGCCTTTGTAACGAAGGCGTTTATATTTTCCGCAGTGGCACTCCCAGTCCTTGGTGGGCCCGAAAATACGCTCGCAGAACAGGCCGTCGCGCTCCGGCTTCAAGGTTCTGTAGTTAATGGTTTCCGGCTTTTTAACCTCGCCGTAAGACCATTCAAGAATCTGTTCAGGTGACGCCAAACCTATTTTTATTGACTCAAACACGTTAAATTCCATTCAGACGTCTCCTTCCTATCTATCCAAATCGTCGCTGTCGTCGGCAATCTCATTGTCCAAGCCGAAATCCAGCTCTTCGTCGTACTCTTCCTGCTCTTCTTCATCGGTTTCTTCTTCAAGCTCGGCGTCTTCTACACCATAGCCTTCCATATCGCCCTCAACTTCGACCAGGTTGTTGAGAACCTCGTCGTCCATATGCTGCAGGCCGATGTCGTCATCATCGTCAAAGGACTGCTTAAGATCGATTTCTTCATCGTTCTTATCGAGCACTTTGACATCAAGACCAAGGGACTGGAGCTCCTTGACAAGCACTTTGAAGGATTCCGGAATACCCGGGGTCGGGACATTCTGACCCTTGACAATTGCCTCATAGGTCTTGACACGGCCGACAACGTCGTCCGACTTGACCGTCAGGATTTCCTGCAGGGTGTAGGCGGCGCCGTAAGCTTCAAGCGCCCAAACCTCCATTTCGCCGAACCTCTGGCCGCCGAACTGGGCCTTGCCGCCCAGAGGCTGCTGGGTGACGAGGGAATACGGGCCGGTGGAACGGGCATGGATCTTATCATCAACCAGATGGTGGAGCTTTAAGAAGTACATATAGCCGACAGTAACGCGGTTGTCAAACGGTTCGCCGGTACGGCCGTCGTAAAGCTGCGTTTTACCGTCTTCATTATAACCGGCTTCCTTCAGGCACTCGCGGATATCCTCTTCGTGCGCACCGTCAAAGACCGGGGTCATGATCTTCCAGCCGAGCGCCTTGGCCGCGTAGCCCAAATGAACCTCAAGCACCTGCCCGATGTTCATACGGGACGGAACGCCCAGCGGGTTCAAAACAATATCCAGCGGGGTGCCGTCCGGCAGAAACGGCATATCCTCCTGCGGCAGGATGCGGGAGACAACGCCCTTGTTTCCGTGGCGGCCCGCCATCTTGTCGCCGACGCTAATCTTTCTCTTCTGGGCGATATAGCAGCGAACAACCATATTGACGCCCGGAGAAAGCTCGTCGCAGTTTTGGCGGGTGAAAACCTTGACGTCTACGATGGTGCCGGACTCGCCGTGCGGAACCTTCAAAGAGGTATCGCGGACTTCTCGGGCCTTTTCACCGAAGATGGCGCGGAGCAAACGCTCCTCAGCGGTCAGCTCAGTCTCACCCTTCGGGGTGACCTTACCGACCAGGATATCGCCGGCGTGAACCTCGGCGCCGATCCGGATGATACCGCGCTCGTCAAGGTCTTTGAGGGCGTCCTCGCCGACGTTCGGGATATCGCGGGTAATCTCTTCCGGCCCGAGCTTGGTGTCGCGCGCTTCGATTTCATATTCCTCGATATGGATTGAAGTAAAGACGTCGTCCCGGACAATTTTTTCATTGATGAGGACAGCATCCTCGTAGTTATAACCCTCCCAGGTCATGAAGCCGATCAGCACGTTTTTACCGAGGCTGATCTCGCCGTTGCTGGTCGCAGGACCGTCCGCAAGAACCTGGCCCTTTTTCACCCGCTCGCCTTTTTCTACAATCGGGCGCTGGTTGACACAGGTTCCCTGGTTGGAACGCTTAAACTTAATCAATTTATAGGTCTGGCTCACGCCGTTGTCCTCTTTGAGGATAATTTCGTCGGCGCTGACCTTTTCAATCACACCATCGTGCTTGGAGACGACCGCGACGCCGGAGTCGACAGCGGCTTTGTATTCCATACCGGTGCCAACGATCGGAGATTCGGTCTTGAGGAGCGGAACCGCCTGCCGCTGCATGTTTGAACCCATCAAGGCACGGTTCGCGTCGTCGTTTTCAAGGAACGGGATCATCGCGGTCGCAACTGAGACGACCATCTTCGGCGAGACATCCATATAGTCGACGCGCTCCCGCTCGATTTCCAGGATTTCGTCCAGATGGCGGGCATTGACACGGGGTCTGGCCAACCGGCCCTGATCGTCGAGCGGCTCATTCGCCTGGGCGACAACGTAAGCGTCTTCCACGTCGGCGGTCATATAAACAACCTCATCGGTGACAACGCCGGTTTCTTTATCCACTTTACGGTACGGAGCTTCGATAAAGCCGTACTCGTTGATCCGCGCAAAAGTTGCGAGGTAGGAAATCAAACCGATGTTCGGGCCTTCCGGCGTTTCAATTGGGCACATACGGCCGTAATGGCTGTAGTGAACGTCACGGACTTCGAAAGACGCGCGGTCACGGGACAGACCACCGGGGCCGAGGGCCGAAAGACGGCGCTTATGGGTCAGTTCCGCCAGAGGGTTGGTCTGATCCATGAACTGGGAAAGCGGCGAAGAGCCGAAGAATTCTTTAATAGCCGCAACAACAGGGCGGATGTTGATCAGCGCCTGCGGGGTGACGACGTCCATATCCTGCGCCTGCAGGGTCATACGCTCACGGACAACACGCTCCATTCTGGAGAAGCCGATCCGGAACTGGTTCTGGAGCAGCTCGCCGACTGAACGGATGCGGCGGTTGCCGAGGTGGTCAATATCGTCCACCGAACCAATGCCATAAACCAGGTTGTTGAGGTAGTTGACAGTCGCAAAAATATCGTCCTTGATAATATGTTTCGGAATGAGTTCGTCCGAATGGGCGGCAATTGCCTCTTTCAGAGCGTCTTCCCCTTCGGCGGTCTCAAGGATTTTCTTAAGGACCTTGAAACGGACTTTTTCGTTGATGCCGAGCGACTCAACATCCAGGTCGCCGACATAATCATGGATATCGACCATGCCGTTTGAAATGATCTTGACGGTCTTTCCGTCCTCCAGGGTTACAAACGCTGTGTCGACGCCTGCTTTTTCAATAGCTTCGGCCATTTCACGGGTAAGCTTCTGCCCCGCATCAACCAGCAGCTCGCCGGTCAGTTCGTTGATAACCGGCTGTGCAAGAACCTGTCCGACCAGGCGGTTCCCAATGGCAAGCTTTTTATTGTATTTATAGCGGCCAACCCTGGAAAGGTCATAGCGCCGCTCATCGAAGAAAAGGTTGCGGATATGGGTAATAGCGCTTTCAACCGTCGGCGGTTCGCCCGGGCGGAGCTTACGGTAGACTTCCAGCAGGGCCTCTTCCCCATTTTTGGTGGAATCCTTGTTCTGGATGGTGGCAATTAGCCGCTCGTCCTCGCCGAATACATCGTAAATCTCACTGTCGGAACCGACGAACTCGGTAAAGCTTTCGGTGAAATCCCCTTCCACGTTGTCTTTAATCCGCAGCAGGGCACGCAGGAAAACCGTGATCGGGATTTTGCGGTTTTTATCGATCCGGACATAAAAGATGTCATTCGAATCGGTCTCATATTCCAGCCATGCGCCGCGGTTGGGGATAACGGTCGTCGCATAGAGGGATTTGCCGGTCTTGTCGAACGACTCGCTGTAATAAACGCCCGGAGAGCGGACGAGCTGGGAGACAATAACCCGCTCCGCACCGTTGATGACAAAGGTGCCGCTTTCGGTCATAAGGGGGAAGTCGCCCAGGAAAATCTCCTGCTCTTTGACTTCTCCTGTTTCTTTATTGAGAAGGCGCGCTTTAACGCGGAGAGGGGCGGCGTAGGTCACATCCCGCTCCTTGCACTCTTCTACGCTGTATTTCGGCTCTGCATCCAGATGATAGTCGATAAAATCCAGCACGAGATTACCCGTGTAATCGGTAATGGCCGACATATCGTCGAATACTTCTTTCAAACCTTTTTCCAGGAACCACTGATACGAATTTTTCTGCACCTCAATGAGGTTTGGCATTTCCAGAACCTCGTTGATCCGCGAAAAACTCATACGGACATTTTTCCCGAGTTTCACCGGCTTGACATTTACCATTTACTCAACCACTCCATTCTTCCGATTCACTCAAACAACCCGCTTGTTAAAACAACCAAATCGCAGGGCGAAACAGAGCGCTATTTCTCTGTTTCAACTATTCTTTTTGCCCCAAAAATCCCGCTATTGCGGGATTTATAGGCGCAAATTCCCATTTTGATACAGTTTATCATTATAATACAAATTAAAAGTTTTGTCAAGCGTACGTTTTTTCCATATTTTCCCGTCAACTGGATTGTGAACCGTTTTTCAAAACTTATGCAAAAATCCCGGGAGGCAGTTCCAGCCTTCCGGGATTTAAATCGTTCTTTTTTTCTATAAAAGCTGCACCAGCGTAACCTGCTCCAACCGACTGCGGACGAGTTCGGAAATATCGTCAAAAACAGCCTGAGCCTTGCAGGGACCGTGACAGACACCAAGATTCGTGCGGTTACAACCGCTTTCCGGATTGAGACAGCGGCTGAAGTAATATGTACCTTCCACCGTTTCCACAATATCCTTAAGGGTGATTTCTTCTGCCGGTTTTGCAAGCTCGTAGCCGCCCTGCATTCCTTTAAAGGATTTGACAATTCCGCTTGCGGCAAACTTCCGCAGAATTTTCAGCGCGAACCGGAGGGTCACCTCCGCGTTTTCCGAAATGGTCTTGGCATCAACCCGTTTGCCGACCCGTGCCATATAGACCATCATACGAATTCCATAATCCGCTTCCAACGTTATATGCATACCATCACCCTACCTTTATGGTTTTATTATACCATTTTGGTAGATTATTTGTCAACGGCAAAATTAATCCAGAAAATCTTTCAGCCTTTTGCTGCGGCTGGGGTGACGGAGCTTTCGCAGGGCTTTTGCCTCAATCTGGCGGATCCGCTCCCGGGTAACGTTAAATTCCTTTCCGACCTCTTCCAGGGTGCGGGAACGTCCGTCTTCCAGTCCAAAGCGGAGACGAAGAACCTTTTCCTCACGCTCGGTGAGGGTGGAGAGAACGTCGCCCAGCTGTTCCTTGAGCAGGGTATGGGAAGCAACCTCGGCCGGGGCAGGGGCTTCGTCATCCTGGATGAAGTCACCCAGATGGCTGTCTTCTTCCTCGCCGATTGGCGTTTCAAGGGAGACCGGCTCCTGTGCGACGCGGATGATCTCACGAACCTTTTCCACAGGCATATCCAGCTCTTCGGCAATTTCCTCAGCTGTAGGCTCATGCCCGTTTTTGTGGAGAAGCTGGCTGGAAACCTTTTTCACCTTGTTGATGGTCTCCACCATATGAACCGGGATGCGGATCGTCCTCGCCTGATCGGCGATGGCGCGGGTAATAGCCTGGCGGATCCACCAGGTGGCATAGGTGGAAAATTTAAACCCTTTGGTATGGTCGAACTTTTCAACTGCTTTAATCAGACCCAGGTTTCCCTCCTGGATCAGGTCGAGGAACTGCATACCGCGCCCAACGTAGCGTTTCGCAATACTGACGACCAAGCGGAGGTTCGCCTCACTCAGGCGTTTGCGGGCAAAAGCGTCGCCCTGAGCCATACGGGTAGCGAGTTCAATTTCTTCCTCGGTGGAAAGAAGCGGCACCCGCCCAATCTCTTTCAGGTAGACCTTAACCGGATCGTCAATGCTAATCCCCTCGGTGGAAAGCGACGCCTCCAAATCCATGTTGACGTTGTTGTCAAGGGTGAGGTCCAGGTCAATCTCCGGCTCAAAATCCTCTACGATCTCAATGTTCATGTTTTCGAGTGAATCGTAGAGCTTTTCCATCTGTTCCGGGTCGAAATCAAGCTCTTCCAGCGCGTCTGTAATCTCTTTGGTGGTCAGCTTGCCTTTCGCTTTACCCTGTTCAATTAAATCGGCCACTGCAGGTTTTTTTTCGGTTGCACCCATAAATCACATTCCCATTTCTCCGCTGCCGCCGCGGTCTTTTATGATAGGCGCCACGCGGCAGGAACTATGGCGCCCGTTTCTACTTCCCTTGAGGCAGTTGTCACCGCCTGTTCTTTTTTTGTTTCTGCTGCTCGTAAAACCGCTTGAGCTCTTCTATTCCGCCGTCTTTCAAATCGGCCGGTTTGAGCCGTTCGCGGTTGTCCTTCAGCACCTGTATGGAATCAAGCAATTGCTGCCTGGTATTGTCCATTTCGCGGCTCTTTGCTAAAAGCCCCGATATTTTACCCATTTCTTCCGGTTTTAATTCACTGGCTAGAACAGAAAGGTCAACCTCCCCCGTTTCCTGTCCTTTTTGGATGATAATTGTAAAAACGCGCCGGTTAAAGTCGGTGACAAAGTCCTCCGACGTTAAGAAATTCAGCGCTGTTTTCAAGCCGTCCGGGTTACGGAGCAGGTAAACCAGGATCTGTTCCTCCGCCATTGCCGCCTTTAAATGGGAGGCCTTTTGCGGATTGATCCGGTCCTGATAGAGCGCCCTTCCGCTCTGAACCTCGTTCCATTCCCGCTTCTTTGCGGTTCGCACTTCCTTTTTGATTATCCCACCAACCTGGTCTAGGATTGCGGCCTTAGAAACCCCTGTTTCCTCAGCCAGTTTCCCGGCGTAAACCTCCCGTTCCAGCGAATTTTTGAGCCGCGCGAGAACCAATACCCCCTGGCGCAGGTACGCGAGCTTCCCTTCGTCGGTTTTGATGTCGACCTCTTTTTTTATTTTGAGGAGCTCAAAATCCATTGGGTTATTGGCGCCCTCCAGCAACAATTTAAAACGTGCAGAACCAAATTTTTTTATGTATTCGTCAGGGTCTTTCGCCCCGGTTATTGCAAGGACGCGGGTCGTGATCCCCGCCTGCGAGAGAAGGGTGATCGCCCGCTCACTCGCCCGCTGCCCCGCAACGTCGGAATCGTATGAAATTACGACTTCGTCGGCGTACTGCGCCATCAGCCGGGCCTGTTCCTCAGTCAGCGCCGTCCCCAGCGTTGCGACAACGTTGTGGAATCCCGCCTGATAAATCGAAATAACATCCATATAACCTTCGGCCAAAATTAGCTTCCGGTTCTCAATCTGATTCTTGGCAAGGTTTAAAGAGAAAAGGTTCCGGCTTTTTTTAAAAACCGGTGTATCGGCCGAGTTCAGGTACTTCGGCTTTGAATCATCCATGACCCTTCCGCCAAAGGCGATGACGTTTCCCCGCAGGTCAATGATGGGGAACATTACGCGGTTGCGGAATTGGTCGTAAAACCGCACCCGCCCGTTCCGGTCGCTTTTCGCAACCACCGCGGCGGCAATCATCTCGTCCATTGTAAACCCCTTAGAACGAAGGTGGCCGACCAGATTATCCCACCCCTGAGGGGCAAAACCCAGCCCATAGGTCCTTATGGTTTTTTCGCTCAGACCGCGCCCGGTCAAATAAGCAAGCCCCTCCTTGCCCGCCGGGGACAGCAGGCAGGCATGGAAGAACCGGGCGGTCTCCCGGTTGAGTTCAAAAATGCGGGTCCGCATTTGATAAACGCGATCCTCTCCGCTTTCATTCGGAACCTCCATATTATACCGGCGGGCAAGAAAACGGACCGCTTCAACATAGTCAAGGTTTTCAATCTTCATAATAAAGGTGATAACGTCTCCCCCCGCACCGCAGCCAAAGCAGTAAAAAGACTGTGTGTCCGGATAGACCACAAGAGAGGGGGTTTTCTCGGAATGGAACGGGCAAAGGCATTTCTGGTTCCGACCGGCCCTGCTGATGGAGCAGTAACTGGACATGACGTCCTCAATATCAGCCGTCTGGCGCAGCTGCATAATAAAACTGTTCGGAATGGCCATCTTTCCCACCTCCTTTCCGGCGAAACCAACACAGGGTGTACCTTTAAAAATTTAATTTTTACGGCTAAAAGCGCAGCATTCGCCGAAAGACAAACAAGTTCCGCCGCACATACGCTTATTGAAAAAACCAGATTCCCGCCGCCGGCCCGTGGCCGGGCAGGACAATTCGCGGTGTCAACATATTACAGAACCAGCCGCTGCTGACCCGCAGGGCACGTTCTTTTCTTTTATTGGAACGTTTCTATTTGCGGCACGAATCTTATCGCGAACGAACGTGAGCAGCAAGGTTCTCTCAGCCGCCGTAGGCTTTGCCTGCGTGCGCGGCGTGAGGTTCTTATTACGACCAAAGGAAGTAACAAGGTTCTCTCAGCCGCCGGAAGCT
>ERZ1673695.1203-NODE-1203-length-28741-cov-6.303772_pt1 | contig 28741 bp, 19 predicted proteins | sample MGYA00580225_ERZ1673695 | MGnify/ENA primary metagenome ERZ1673695 (study PRJEB41218, sample SAMN15661739) | gut metagenome | host: Homo sapiens | place: Canada: London | collected 2015-08-20/2019-03-30 | study: EMG produced TPA metagenomics assembly of... | reverse complement strand
CGGACGGCCAATTTCCGGCTTTTATAGTACCCACGTTGATTTTAAACGGCGTCTTTACATGGGATAGGAGAGGATGTGCCAAACGCTGGGTGCGCTCCCGCTCAAATTCGTTTAAGCGGTTGAAGATATACGCCGATTTTTCAATGGCACTGGCGCCGGCCTCCGCATTGGACAGCAGCGCTCCGCGTCCCGGAACGGTCAATCGAACCCACGCGCTGCCGATCGTCGCAATGACCACATTGTTTTTCATGCATTCTGGAATCAGCACGCCGTCTGCCCGGTATCCTCTGACGATCTGCGCCAGTGTTCCCATGCCGCCGCATTCCTCGTCCATAACGGTTTGAAACAGGATGTCGCCTTTCAGGGTCAGCCCCGCAGCCCAAATGGCTTCCAGAGCGATGAAATTGCAGGCTAAGCCGCCTTTCATATCGGTCGACCCTCTGCCCCATACACGATCCTGTGTTATTTTGCCGCTCCAGGGAGAGTCAGACCAGTCATCCTCGTTTCCCGGCGGAACAACATCCACATGGCCGTTCAGGATCAAAGATTTGCCGTCGCCGCTGCCTTTGAAGACGCCGCATACATTTGGGCTTGTGCTAAAATCCGTCCGATCCGAGCAAAAACCCGGATGCTTACGCATTTGCTCAATATCCGGATACCAAAAATCTACTTCGGCACCCATTTTCTCAAGACGGTCAGCAATATACTGCTGGATGTCTTCTTCTTGTCCGAACGTGCTGGGAAACCGCACCATCTCACTGGTGAGTTGTGCCAACTTGTCCCGCGACTGATCGATGATACGGCAAACTGTCTGCTTTGCATTCAGATCGTGTTCCATAGTGCATTCCTTTACTTATTGCACGGTTACATTAGGAATCTCCTTGTTGGTTGCCTTGGAAACGATATAGCCTACCAGGAAGGAAGTAATCAGAATGGGGAAGCATACATTCAGCTTGCCATTGAGACCGGCAACGATCCAGGCAATACCCACAACGATGCCGACGATCATTGACCAAAGTGCGCCCTGCTTGGTAGCCTTCTTCCAGAACAGTCCGCATACCACAGAGAAGGTCATCGGAGCGGTACCGCATGTAACAACCACCATGAACACATTGGACAATGTAGACTTGCTGATTGCAAAGATGGGGATCATGGACAGCATTGCGAAAACAAAAGTGAGGATTCTGGAAACAGCCAGCACTTTCTTGGGCTCGGCGTTCTTGTTGATTTCGTTGACATAAATATTCTTCATAATGGTGCCGACAGCCAGAACCTGTGCCGACAGAGTGGTTGCGATAATCAAAGCGACCATGCCCAGGATAATGCCGGTGAGCCAGCTGGGGAGGAAAGTGTTGACGGTTTCCACAAACGCAGCAGAGCTGTCAATTTCAGGTAGCTTAACGCAGGCCACGATGCCGATGGTGGCGGTCAGGAAACCCATGGGCAGAGAGAAAATTGCGCCGGCGATGGCACCCTTAACGGCATGAGAATCATCCTTCGCGGCCAGAGTGGGCTGCAGAGCGGCCTGCATGGTCATGAAGCCGCAGATGGAAGAAATGATCCAACCAATGATGGTGTTAAGAGGCATATTGGCCATGCTAAAGTGATCTGCGGGAGCGACAGCCTTGATGTCTGCCCAACCACCGGCTTTGGACACGATCAAGAAGGTGCCGACTGCAATGAAAATATAGGCAAACAGGCAGGTAAGCTTACCTACGACCTTTGCGCCCTCAATACCGGACAGAGCGCTGTAGGAAACCGCCAGTACCAGACCAATCACAGCGGCAACAGCCAGAGATGAATTAGGAATCACCAACTGGATTACGGTGCATAGAGTGAAGAGCTGAATGGGAATGTAGAAGAAGCCCATCAACAGATATGAATAGGAGTAGAATTTGGCGACGGCGGGACTATATCTGTCAGACATAAAAGACATCAGGGAGTCGCCATTGGTTCTCCTGCGCAGGGGCTTTACGACCAGCAACATACACAGCATAGCGATAGTGCCGGTAATGCTGTACCATGCGCCGGCATAGCCGATTTTAAAGCCGTTCTGCGCAACGCCGATGATTGTGGTTCCGCCCATTTGGAATGCAGCCAGGATACAGCCTACATCTATCCATGTCAGATTACGACCGCCCAATGCCCATTCCTGAATGTTTTTTACTTTCCGTCCAGCAATAATACCGAGAATGATCACGCCAATAAAGGTAATGGCCCATACAACTTGTAACATAGTTTTTCTCCTTTTTTCTGTGTAAAATTAGTCCTTTGTAAAACTCCAAAATCCCAGTCATTTCAATGGTTTGGTTGATTGCATAATGAAGTTGGACGTCTGGCAAAAAAATCCATAGTGATTTTTCCAGCATGGTAGAATGAAGTTCCTACACCACATCTGCCAAAGGAGGGCAATCACTATGGACTGCCAAGATTACATCACAGAGCCAGCAGAACGCAAGAAGGGACAGCACCTTCAGCGTGAAGAAAGAGGTGCCATCCAGCATCTCAAGCGCCAAGGTTACTTAAACAGAGCTATTGCCGGAGAGATAGGCTGCTCTCCGGCCACCGTGGCAAACGAACTGCGACGCGGCACACCGCCTCGTAAAAGTAATAAGGGCAGAAAACCCGGCTACTCAGCAAGGTGTGGAGAGGCCGTCTACAAGGCCAACAGAAAGCTTTCTCGGAGACGCCATAGGATTTGCCGCTGCGCCCGTTTCCTTCGTTGGGTGGCAAGGCAGTTCAAAGAACACAAGTGGTCTCTGGATGCCTATATCCATTGGTACAATGAAGGTCATATTAAATCGTCACTCGGGTGGATGAGCCTACTTGAATACAGACGCAGCTTGGGACTGATTGCGTGAAGGACAACGAATTTAGGTCCCCAAAAATGTCCTCACCCCCAGGCGTCCAACTTGCCTTGCAATTTTCGAAATGATTTGTAACACAGAAAAACACCACTCCTCATATTTTAAAATAGGTCCGGCAAACGTTCTCCTCAAATTGCGCCTCCCCTCTTCGGCTGTTTGATCCCGCAGGCCTGTCCCGTTTCCCGGATGACCTTGTTTTAAGCGTACGGCTCGGGCGGCTCAGCCGCCCGAGCCGTACGTACGCCGTAAACGCAATGAGGTGGATTGAGATACGTCCACGGCGCGCATATCATTTTCTCCTCTTCTCCTCAACAGGATTCAGGCGATATCATGCTGGGTTCGCTCCATAATGGCGTTTTGAAGAGAGGTGTCAAGTTCCACAAAGTAGGCGCTGTACCCGGAGACCCGAACCATCAGCGTGGGGTACTTTCCCGGGTTTTTTTGGGCGTCCGCCAGAACCTTTTTGTCCATGACGTTAAATTGGATGTGTTCGATCCCCAGTGCAAACGTCCCACGCAGGAGTGCCAGCACCTTCTCCTTAGCCTCGGGCGTCGCCAGGTTCTCCCGCTGGATATACATGTTGATGGTGGAGCCGCCGCTGATGGTGTTGTTGTCGATCTTGCCGTAGGAGCGGACGGCGGCGGTGGGGCCGTTGATATCCATACCCATGTAGGCACCGGCGGCATCGCCCAGTGGCTCGCCCGCCTTTCTTCCGCTGGCCAGGGCCCAAGTCCCCTGTCCGTAGGGGACGTTGCCGGACACTGGGGAGGTGGAGGCGCCGCATTTGTGACGGATGGACGCGGTCTCCCGCTCCGGGTCATACTTGCAGAACACCCCTGGCTTCTGCAAGATATAGGTGGTAAAGTAGTCGATGACCTCCTGCTCCAGGGCGTCCACATAGTCATCGTCGTTGCCCCACTTGGGACAGGCCAGACACATTTGGCGGATGTCCTCATAACCTTCAAAGTTGGCGTCGATTGCAGTACAAAGCTGGTCCATGGTCAGGACCTTGTCGTCAAAGACCAGCTTTTTCACCGCAGCACAGGCGTCGGCCACGTCGGCCATCCCCACTGCGGAGTACCCGGGCGTGTTACTGCCCCGAGCGCCGCCGCTGTGGTAGGGCAGGCCCCGCTGCAGACAGTTGTTCATAAAGATGGACTGCACCATGAGCGGGTAGTCTTGATAGGTGGCGACAATATACTGCGACGCGATATAGACCATGTCGATTTGGGCCGCCACGTGGGCCTTGACGGCGTTCATATAGTCCTCAAAGGTCTTGAACTGCCGGGGATCGCCTGTCTCCACGCTGATGCGCTCACCGCCTTTGCGGCCGGGCAGACCCGCGTGGCGGATCCCGTTGTTCAAAGCGAGCTCCGCCGCCGCGGCAAAGTTGACCCACTGGCCGGGGCCCCAGTTGAAGCCGCCGGGCCGGCCGATATCCTCACAGCCGGTACAGCTGTAGTTATAGGCTGCCTTCAGGTCGTTGCCGTAGCGCGTCATGACCGAGATACAGGGATCGTCATTGAAATAGGAGGGAAAACCGGTCCCGCCCGCAACGCAGTCCAGGGTCTTCAGCAAAAACTGATCTGGATTCTTCCTGTTAACGCGGACGCACAGCGAGGGCTGGAGGATATGAGCATCCATGTGGGCTTCGACGATGAGATAGGACAGGTCGTTGGTCGCATCATTGCCGAACTGATCGCAGCCGCCCACCAGAACGTTTTGGAACGTCGCGTTGCCTGCCAAGTGCTGCGCCGTGTCGCTGTCCGCGAACAGGAAGATGTTGTTGGTCTTGATGTAGAACAGCTGGAGCAGCTCCATAGCTTCTGCCCGGGTCATGATTCCCTCCCGGATATCCTTCTCATACAAGGGCCACAGGTACTGATCCATTCTGCCGTAGGCCAGCAGCGGACCGGTGCTGTCGTTATAGAAGGCGCACACCACCAGCCAGATGGCCTGGAGGGCCTCCCGGAAGGTACGTGGGGCATTATGCGGCACATAATCGCAGATGGCTGCGATCTCCTCATACTCCTTCTTAAGCGTAGGGTCGGTAGCAACAGCGGCCTTTTCCCGCATAAACTCCGCCCACCGGTGCGAGAAGCGCTCCATGGCCTCCAGGACCAAGATTGCGGCCTTGTAGAAGAGCTCCTTTCCCCGCTCCTCCAGGTCGTAATAGTTGTGCTCATCCAGCTTTTTCTGGGCATAGGCCTTATAGGCGTTGGTCCCCTTGGCGATGATCTCCGGCCAGTCCAGGTGCACGTGGGTTCCATAAACCGCCAGCGCGAAGGAGACCTCGCCGAAGTTTGTGCCGATGATCTTGTCCTGGATCTCCTGAGGACAGGTCTTACGGAATTTGGCCATCAGGGTCCGCTTTTCCCAGTAGGGCGCAATCTCCTCTTCAAACTCCCGCTGCTCTTCGGGGGTAGAGGTACAGGGACTGAACTTCCTGGTGGTCAGGCCCTTCAGGCCACCCTCCTCCATGATCCACCAGGTCTCCACCTCGGGGTGTAGCGGGACCGACTTCAGCTTTGTGGAGCGCTGTCCGACAATCAGCTCACCCTCGTTGTAGAGAAGCGGCAGGGTATCCAGCGTCTTTACGACGGCCATTGCCTTTTTCATAACCGGCGGTTCGTCCTCGTTGGCTTGATAGACCTCCGTAAAGCAGCGGGCGCGGTGAAGACAGACGCCGTAGGGCGCGTCGTGCATCTGGGCCATCAGTTTTCTGACCCGGTCCGTGCAGCCGTATACCGTGGTCTGCCCAAAGTATTTCTGCTCGTCAGTCGCATGAAGAATGGCTTTGTTTTTCATGACATTAAGTATCTCCCTTCTTGATATTTCCACCATTCTAGTCTGGGGCGGCGTGCCCCGGTACCGATAGTGTTCCGTATACGTACGGGGAGCGGCACTGCTCCGCTCCCCCTCTCCTCAGCCCCCGATCTTTACGGTAAGGCCAAAGGATCTTACCAGCGCGGCCAGACGCTCCATCAACTCGTCCGGGGCCGTCGGCGCCAGCGCGTTCAACTGGTAACTGCCCGACCACTTGGTCCGCTCATACTTGGCCGCGCCGTAACTGTGATAGGGCAGGAGTTCCACCCGCTTGACCACCTCCAGGCGCCTAACAAACTCCGCTGTGGCGGCGATGTTCTCCTCAGAGGAGTTGAGACCAGGAATCACCGGGACGCGGATGATCATGGTGCGCTTGGAAAAATCATAGGTCTGTGCTACGCGCTGAATGTTGGCCAAAATGGGAGCATTGGGAACGCCGGTCAGCCGCATGTGTTCTGCGCTGTCCATGTGCTTGATATCCATCTGAAAGATGTCCACATAGTCGAATACAGAACTGGCTTTTTCCCAGGTTGCGTAGGAGGAGGTCTCAATGGCGGTGTTAATGGCGTACTCTTCTTTGCAGGCTTTTAGGAACTGCGATACGAAATCCGCCTGGAGCAGAGGCTCGCCTCCCCCCACCGTGACGCCGCCGTGGCCGCGGTAAAAAATGCTGTCGCGTTCCACCACCGATGCTAACTCTGCAACTGTATATTCTCTGCCGCAGACGCTGCGCGCCCCGGTCGGACAGACTTTGACACACTCCATACACTCCGTGCAGCGCGTTTTGTCCCAGACAATCAAACCGCTCCGCTCCGCAGAGGCCCCCGTGGGGCACCGTTCCACGCACTTTCTGCAGCCGCAGCACTTTTTCTCCTGAAAAAAGAGGGTCTTTTGCGGCGGCTGCCCCTCCGGATTGGCGCACCACAGGCACCGCAAGGGGCACCCTTTCATAAATACAAGGGTGCGCAGCCCTGCTCCGTCGTGGAGCGAATAGCGCTGTATATTGAATACCATTCCCTTTTCCATCTTAAAAATTCCATATCCTTTTCCAGTAAATAGTCTGCCGCAATGGCCCCTGTTCCGCGCCTGCAATATATATATCAGACTGACTTGGCCCTGTAAAATGCACCTTTCTAATACACCATTAAAAATATTTATGGTACTAATCCACGAACTTGGCCCCACTGCTGTCGGACTTTCGGTGCCGTCTGCTGAATTTGAGCGGGATTTGCCCCCGCACTGGCCGGGACCACCGGGACCGGCCTACCGTCTCTCTGCCGCGCCGCGGCGTCGGCGGTGGGGAGGTTCCCTTGACAACCCCCGGAAAACAAAATAGAATTGGGGACAAATTTGGGGGAAAGGGGCCTTATTATATGAAAGAACAGTGGTTTGAAGCGATAGAGCGACACATTCCAACCGGCGAAGTGCGTACCCGTTTCGGACCGTCTCCCACCGGCTATATGCATGTGGGCAACCTACGTACCGCGATCTATGCCTGGCTGATTGCCCGCCGTGCCGGGGGAAAGTTTCTGCTGCGTATTGAAGATACCGATCAGGTGCGCCAGGTGGAGGGCGCTGTGGAGATCATCTGCCGTACCCTGCGCCAGTGCGGTCTGTCCTGGGATGAAGGGCCGGATGTGGGCGGGCCCGTGGGGCCCTATGTCCAGACCGCCAGGCGGGAGCTGTATCTCCCCTATGCGGAGTTGCTGGTGGAGCGAGGCTGCGCCTACCGCTGCTTCTGTGAAAAAATGGAACCCGAGGAGGAATGCGGCGTATTTGACCGGGGTGATGACCCCTGCCGTGCTCTGAGTCCGGCGGAGGTCCGGGCCAACTTGCATGCCGGCAGGCCCTACGTTATCCGGCAGCGGATCCCCCGCCAGGGGAGAACCACGTTTCATGATTTGGTCTTTGGAGAGATCACCGTGGATAATAGGACCCTGGATGATCAGATTCTGATTAAGCGGGACGGACTGCCCACTTACAATTTTGCCAACGTGATCGACGACCATCTGATGGGTATTACTCACGTTGTCCGGGGCAGTGAATACCTATCTTCTGCCCCCAAATACGACCTCCTCTATCAGAGTTTTGGCTGGAAGATTCCCCACTACGTCCACTGTGCTCCTGTCATGCGGGATCAAAAACATAAGCTGTCCAAGCGCCACGGCGACCCCTCCTATGAGGACCTCTTGGCCATGGGGTATCTGTCTGATGCCATCGTCAACTATGTAGCTCTTCTGGGGTGGGCCCCCACAGGAGAGCAGAAAGAACGCGAGTTCTTCCTGCTGGAAGAACTCGCTGAATACTTTGATATCGCTGGTCTCTCCAAGTCCCCTGCCATTTTCGACCTTAACAAGTTGAACTACTTCAACGCCTGCTATCTGCGAGCGCTCTCCCCCGAGGACTTTTACGTCGGCGCAGAGCCCTATCTCAAAGGGACGGTGCGGGACTCCCAGGTCGATTTAAGGCTGGCGGCACGACTACTTCAGCCCCGCTGTACTACCTGGATGGATATCGCGCCGCAGATAGACTTTCTCGGCGCGCTCCCGCCATACCCCAACGAGCTCTACCGCAGCGAAAGGTGGCGCGTCAACGAGAAGAATTCCGCCGAACTGCTGATCCAGATCCGCTCGGAGCTAGAGGCTTTGCCCGTTTGGACCGACGACGCCCTGCACGCCGCTCTCTCCAGCTTGGCTGTGCGGCAGGGAGTCAAGCTCGGGACCATCCTGTGGCCGCTGCGCATTGCCCTGTCCGGCAGGGCAGTTACGCCCGGCGGAGCGGTGGAACTGTGTTGTGTCTTGGGGCGCGCCGAATCGCTGCGCCGTATCTGTCAGGGAATTGCGCAGCTCCCGCCGGCAGCTGACTGAGCCATCCCACCCCCGTCCCATAGGTACGGAGTCCTTCAGGTCATAAAAAGCTCCCCTGATTAGCTTCAGTTGGATCCGCTGACAAAGTCCCTATGCCGCGGTGCTGTTATGGTATAATAGGCACAAAGGAGGAATTGCGCATGATGGGACAACAAAATGGACAGATGGGGAGGATGGCCTTAGCTCTGGAAGAACTGATTTTGTTCGACCTTCTCCATGAGATTTTGACGCCCTACTATTCCCTGAATAGCTGACCATCGGTGGATACAGTCCGTATGTTTCAAATACTTGCTGGTTGGCCGTCTGTATGGAGTAAGATCAGAACGCCGCCTGCTGGAAGAAGTACGGCTGAATTTAGCTTTATCGATGGTTCTGCAGATTTGGACTGTGTGATAAAAGACCTGTTGGCAAGACCCGGAACCAGACTGAAATTCTCACATTCAGCTCGGTTCGGGGTCTTGTCAACAGGTCTCTTTTTTGTAGCCCACAAGCGGCGCGGCTGCTTGTGGGGACCTGGAAGTGATGTTACGTGCGCGGGGCAAATAAAATGCCTTTGTACCGAGGGTTTGGGGCAGAGTCCAAAATGCTTGTGCAGCGTGCGGCGGGGCCCTGCTTTGCGGGGGCGGGAGGAAGATGGGGCTGCCTCTATTCCTCGTCCAGCTTGAGCACGGCCATGAACGCCTCAGTCGGGATCTGTACGGTCCCAAGAGAGCGCATCTTTTTTTTGCCCTCTTTTTGCTTTTCCAGCAGCTTTTTCTTGCGGGTGATGTCGCCGCCGTAGCACTTGGCCAGCACGTCCTTGCGCATGGCCTTGACGGTTTCCCGGGCGATGACCTTTCCGCCGATGGCGGCCTGCACCGGCACCTCGAAGAGCTGGCGGGGAATGTTCTCCCGGAGCTTTTCGCACAGCCTTCTCGCCCGGGGGTAGGCCTTCTCCCTGTGCGCGATGAAGGAAAGCGCGTCCACCTGGTCGCCGTTGAGGAGCAGGTCCACCTTCACCAGCTCGGAGGCCTGGTACCGGTCCAGCTCATAGTCCAGGGAGGCGTAGCCCTTGGTGCGGGCCTTGAGGGTGTCGAAGAAATCGTAGATGATCTCGCCCAGGGGCATGGAGTAATGCAGCTCTACCAGGTTGGTGTCCAAGTACTGCATATCCTTATATTCGCCCCGCCGCTCCTGGCACATGGGCATGATGTTGCCCACGTAGTCCGGCGGGGTGACGATGGACACCTTGGCGTAGGGCTCCTCGGCCAGCTCGATGACCGCCGGGTCGGGATAGTTGTGGGGATTGTCCACCATGACCACCGAGCCGTCGGTCTTGGTGATGCGGTAGATGACCGAGGGCAGGGTGGTTATGAGGTCCAGGTCGAATTCCCGCTCCAGGCGCTCCTGAATGATCTCCATGTGGAGCATGCCCAGAAAACCGCAGCGGAAGCCGAAGCCCAGGGCGGCGGAGGACTCCGGTTCAAAGGACAGGGAAGCGTCGTTGAGCTGGAGCTTCTCCAGCGCGTCCCGCAGGTCGGGATACTTGCTCCCGTCCTCGGTATAGATGCCGCAGTACACCATGGCCCGGGCGGGGCGGTACCCGGGCAGCGCCCCGGCGGCCGGGCGCTCCGCACCGGTGACGGTGTCGCCCACCTGGGTATCCTTCACATTTTTGATCGAGGCCGTGAAATAGCCCACCTCGCCCGCGATGAGCTCGTCGCAGCGCTCCATGCCCAGAGGGAGCAGATGGCCGCACTCCAGCACCTCGTAGGTGGCGCCCGAAGCCATCATCCGCACCTTCATACCCGTCCGGATAGCGCCCTCCATGACCCGGAAGTACACGATCACGCCCCGGTAGGCGTCGTATTGACTGTCGAAGATCAGCGCCTGCAGGGGCGCGTTCACGTCCCCCTTGGGGGGCGGAACGTTTTTGACGATATCCTCCAGCACCGCATCGATATTGATGCCTACCTTGGCGGAGATCTCGGGCGCGTCCTGAGCCGGAATGCCGATGATATTCTCAATCTCGTCCTTCACCCGCTTGGGGTCGGCGGCGGGCAGGTCGATCTTGTTGAGCACCGGCAGGATCTCCAGATCGTGCTCCAGGGCCAGAAAGGTGTTGGCCAGAGTCTGGGCTTCGATGCCCTGGGCGGCGTCCACGATCAGCACTGCGCCCTCGCAGGCGGCCAGGCTGCGGCTGACCTCATAGTTGAAGTCCACGTGGCCCGGGGTATCGATCAGGTTGAGCTCATAGGTCTGGCCGTCCTCCGCCTTATAGTTCAGACGCACGGCCCGGGCCTTGATGGTGATGCCGCGCTCCCGCTCCAGGTCCATGTTGTCCAGCAGCTGGCTGGCCATCGCGCGGGCTTCCACCGCGTTGCATTTTTCGATCAGCCGGTCGGAAAGCGTGGACTTTCCGTGGTCAATATGCGCGATAATGGAAAAGTTGCGGATTTTGGATTGGTCGGTCAATCAAAACACCTCCGTAGGAAGGTCCGCGCTGGGGCCCCGCACAGCGGGGCGGCGCACAGCGCCGGAATCAAAATCAGAAACGGGATCTGAGCAAAGCCGTGAGGCTTTGCCGCGGGGAGCGGCAGCGCAGCGGGCAGCCCCCCGGCTTCCGCCGGGGACGGGGGACACAGGGCCGGCCCCGGCGCGGCCGGTGTGGGCGGTCCGGCAGGAGTAAAACCGTTGGCATCGGCCGGCCGTGCGGCCGCGCGGCTCAGCGGTCGTTCCGGCGGGCTTCCACCCGGCGGTTGATGCGGGCGCCGGTGGTGTGGATGATCTGCAGAAGGGATTGATACAGGCCGGGGTAGCTTTCGGTAAGCGCATCGTTGTTCATGGGCGGGAAGGTGCCCTTTTCTTTGGCGTGGGTGGCCAGAGCGTCCACATAATCGGCCTCGGCACAGATCATGTCGGCCCGGGGCACGCCCACGACGAAATGGCGGGCGGGGACGGAGAAAAAGTCCTCGTTCTGCGTGCCGTTGGCCCGGAACAGATGCCGGAACATGGTATAAACGGCGGTGCCCAGGTAATCGGCGGCGGCGGAGATGGCCTGCTTGCTGCCGGTTTTGCCCAGCAGGTCGAAGAGCACGCCCACCGAGTTGACCAGCAGCTTTTTGTTCAGCGTGGCCATGATGCTGCCGTGGAGCACATTGTCCTTTTCCGCGGAGTAATCGTACAGCTCGTCGGCGGAGACGATGGTGGTGCCGTCCCGGGACAGGGTACGCCCCAGAAGAAAGTCCGCCGACACATGATAGTAATTGCAGGCCTTGACCACGAAAGCCAGACCGGGTTCGCGCACGCCGTTCTCATAATGGGAGAGCAGCGCCTGGCTGATTCCCAGGTCCTTGGCGGCCGCACGCTGGGAGACGCCCCGTTCCTGGCGCAGCAGGGACAGGCAGCGGGAGAAATCAGAAGCCATAATACACCTCAACCAAAAAACAGTGAGTATAGTATAAAAGCGGGAATACCAAAAGTAAAGTGGATTTTTTCACAATCTTGTACCCTTTTGGGATTGAGCTTGGCGGAAGAATGGGTGTATAATAAAAAGAAAGCCGGAAAGACCGGCAATTTGACCGATTTTAATTCAAACGGAGGTAATTCCCATGTCCATGCATATGTTCCAGCAGCTCATTGATACCTTGAAGAAGGACCCCAGGAAAATCGTTTTTACCGAGGGTACCGATCCCCGCATCCTGGAGGCCAGTGCCCGCCTGCTGGCCGGCAACTTCCTTACCCCCATCCTGGTGGGCAGCGAGCAGGAGGTCCACGCCGCCGCCGAGGAGTCCGGCTTCAACATCCGCGGCGCCCAGATCATTGACCCTGAGACCTACGAGGGCATGGACGAGATGGTACAGACCATGGTGGAGCTGCGCCGCGGCAAGATGACCGCCGACGAGTGCCGCGCCGCCCTGAAGAAGGGCAACTACTTCGGCACCATGCTGGTAAAGATGGGCGTGGCCGACTGCCTGCTGGGCGGCGCTACTTATTCCACTGCCGATACCGTGCGCCCGGCGCTGCAGCTGATCAAGACCAAGCCTGAAAACAAGATCGTTTCCTCCTGCTTCATCATGGTCCGCGAGCGGGTGGGCGACAACGAGGTGCTGGCCATGGGCGACTGCGCCATCAACATCGACCCCAGCGAGGATGAGCTGGTGGAGATCGCCCTGGAGACCGCCAAGTGCGCCAAGATTTTCGGGATCGACCCCAAGGTGGCCTTCCTGAGCTATTCCACCAAGGGCTCCGGCAAGGGCGAGGATGTGGACAAGATGCGCAATGCCTGCGCCAAGGCCAAGGCTGCCGCGCCCGATCTGGCCATTGACGGCGAGATGCAGTTTGACGCCGCCGTTTCTCCTACCGTGGGCCAGCTCAAGTTCCCCGGCTCTCCCGTGGCGGGCTACGCCAACACCTTCGTCTTCCCCAACATCAACGCCGGCAACATCGGCTATAAGATCGCCCAGCGCCTGGGCGGCTTCGACGCCTACGGCCCCATCCTGTTGGGCCTGAACGCTCCCATCAACGACCTCTCCCGCGGCTGCAACGCCCAGGAGGTCTACTCCATGGCCATCATCACCGCGGCCTTGAAGTAAGCGATTTGTCTCAATGGAAAGGGTCCCGCGCAGCAGCTGCCGCGCGGGACCCTGGATTTATTTTTGCGGGAACTACAAAAGCAGGTAAAAGACGCCGCCGGACAAGGCCCGGCGGCGCGCCGTTTGATGGAACTGTTAATAATTAAATCCGCCGAAGGGCCAGTTGTAATAGCCGTTGCCCTGCTGCTGAGACTGGATGGACTGGCTGTACTGCTGGTAGAGCTCATCCATGGCGTCCGAGCGGGCTTGATTGTCCTCATCCAGTGTGACCTGGACGGTCTGGGAAGCGCCGTCCCGATATACGGTGAAGGTGACGGTATCCCCGGCCTTATAGTTCTTCACCGCGGACTTGAGCTGCGTGGTTCCGCTCACGGCGGAGTCGTCCACGGCAGTGATGATGTCCCCCACCTGGAGACCGGCCTTCTGGGCGCAGGAACCGTCCAGGATGGCGGTAATCTCCGCGCCGGCGGGAATACCATAGCGCTGGGCGGAGGAATCCACGTCGTTCATGAGGATGCCCACATTGGGCTTGCCGGTGACATAGCCGTTCTCAATGATGCTGGTGACCATGTCCTTCACATCGTTAATGGGGATGGCAAAGCCAATGCCCTCGATGGAGGCCTCGGAGGAGGAGGCGCTGCTGGAATACTTGGCGGATACGATGCCCACCGCCTGGCCGTACCGATCAAACAAAGGGCCGCCGGAGTTGCCGGAGTTGATGGCGGTGTCCGTCTGGAGCATATTCATAATGGTGCCGTCGCTCATGGTGATGGTGCGGTCCTTGGCGGAGACCAGCCCCCCGGTGAGGGTAAAGGTCAACTCCCCCAGAGGATTGCCGATGGCATAGACGCTCTCGCCCACGGCCAGGGCGTCGGAGTCGCCCAACGTCACGGCGTGCAGGCCGGCGGCCTCGATCTTCAGCACCGCGATATCATTTTCTTCCTCGCCGCCCACCACTACGGCGTCGTAGCTGGAGCCGTCGGCGAAGGTGACCTTGATGTCGCTGACGCCGTCGATGACGTGGTAATTGGTCAGGATGTAGCCGTCGGAGCTGATGACGAACCCGGAACCGGATACGGCGTTGCGTACCGTCTGGCCCCAGACGTTGGTGGTCACGTCGCCGTTGACGCCTACCACGCAGTCCAGATTGGCCGCGTAGATCTGCTCGGCGGTGAGGACGGTCTTGCCGTCCACGTTTGCCAGGGAGACGGCGGCCGTAGGACGGCTGCCTTCGTAGACGGTGGTGGAGGAGCCGAAGAAGCCGGAACTCTTCAAAGCCATCGCGCCCGCGCCGCCGGCCAGACCGCCCGCGATGGCGCACACAAGACCCACGGCCACAAATTTGGCGGCAAAGCCCTTCTTTTTCTTGGGCGGCTCGGGATCGCTGACCTGATAGTGGATGGTCTCTATGGGCTCCCGCTCCTCAGGGGGTCTGTTATAATCGCTGTAATACATAACTGGTCTCTCCTTTGACGGGTTCGGTTTTCTTTGGAACAAGTCCTAGGATAAACGGAAAATGTGTATAAAACATGAAGATTTTTTGCACGTTTTTTAAATTCAAAATACGCCATACGCCCCGGAGGAGCACAAGCTCCTCCGGGGCGTATTTTTGAAGGAATCAGATCCGCAGCGCCCTGGTGACGGTGACGGCCCGGGCACCGGGGCCGATGTGGCAGGCTACGCTGAGGGAAAGCGGGTCCATGTGGATGGGATAGCCGGGAAAGGCCTCCTCCAGTTCGGACAGCCACTCCTGGGCGCTCTCCGCCTCGCCGGTGAAGGCCGCGGCGAGGTGCAGGTCTTCGGGACCCCGGCAGTCCGGGAAATCCCGGGCGATGGTCTGAAGGATCGCGTCGATCATGGCCTTTTTGGCGGCCTTCCAGCCGCGGGTCTTGGAAAAGGCGTCCAGCTTTTCCCCCTTGATGCGCAGCACCGGCTTGAGGTTGAGCACCGTGCCGACGGCGGCGGCGGCGGGGGTGAGGCGGCCGCCCTTCTTCAGGTACTTCAGGGTATCCACCGTGATATAGATATCGGAATCGAACCGGGTCTGCTCCAGAAGCGTCCGGATTTCCTCCGCGCTCCGGCCCGCCGCGGCCAGGGCCTTGGCGTCCAGCACAGACTGGCGCAGGGTGACGGAGATGCGCTGGTTGTTGACCACCTCTACCCGCCCGTCGTAATCCTGGGCCAGCATGATGGCAGTCTCGCAGGAGCTGCTCAGACCGCTGGACATGGGAATATGCACCACGGCCTCGTGGTCCTGCAGGAGCCTGTCCCACAGCTCGGTCACATCCCCCGGGGCGGGCTGGGTGGTCTTTACGTCGGCGTCCGCGGCCAGATGCCGGTAAAACTGCTCCTGGCTCAGGGTGATATCCTCTAAAAACAGCTCGTCGTTGATATAAAAGGGCATGGGCAGTACGAAGACCCCAAGCTCCCTGCTTTGGGCCTGGGTGATGCCGCTGTTGCTGTCGGTCACGATCGCAATGTTTCCCATAGTAAACCTCTCTCACAAAATGCGTTCTCACAGCATACAAGCATTATATCGGATTGTCGGAAAAAGTCAAGGAGGGCGCCTTGGCCGGAACGGGCGCCGGTGGAAGGGACAGGCTCATATCTGTTTCCTCCCATGCATACTCTGGAGTATCACGACCGATAAGGATGATGAAACATGAAGCACAAGCAGAACATTCACTGGAGCCGTCTTCTGCGCCGGGCGCTGGCGCTTTTCCTGGCCACCCTGGCGGCCTGGCTGCTGCTGGTGTGCGCCGGGGCGGGGGCGGCCGCAAATGCCTTCAAGAGCTTGGGGGAGAGTTCCGCCTTTGTCTCGGCCGCCCTGGCGGCCGAACTGGGGGAGGTGGCCCGGGCGGACAGCCCCCGGGGCGCGCTGGACGGCTGGGGGCGGCTGGTGGTGGACCAGTCCCCGCTGCTGCGGGGCGCGGAGGGCGCGGTAGAGCGGTATCTGGGCGCGGAAGCGCCGGGAAATTCCGCCACGCCGGTGGAGGAGCTTCCCGCCGGACAGCCCGCCCGGGACCACGACGACATTGCCGAGCAGCCCGAGGCCGTGGCTGCGCCGGAGGACATCGTGGCCCGCACCCTGGTGCCCACCAGCACCCAGGGCTATGAATTTGCCGATGGGGTCTACCTCTATAACCGCACCAAGCTGACGGTGGACCTGGCGGCGGCGGTGGCGGAGCCGGTGGAGATCGCCCTGACGGGAGAGGGACCCCAGATCCTCATCGTACATACCCATGGCACGGAGGCCTACACGCAGGACGGGACCGATCTCTATCAGCCCTCGGACAACAACACCCGCACGCTGGACGAGGCGTATAACGTGGTGCGGGTCGGGGATGAGATCGAGCGGGTGTTCACGGAAATGGGCCTGAGCGTGGTCCACGACCGCACCCTGTACGACTACCCGCAGTACAACGGCGCATACGACCGTTCTGCGCAGGGCGTCAGCGCCTACTTGGAGCAATATCCCTCCATTCAGATCGTGCTGGACGTGCACCGGGACGCCCTGGTGGGGGAAGACGGCACGGTGTATAAGGCCCTCACCGAGATCGACGGGGTAAAATCCGCGCAGGTCATGCTGGTGCTGGGGTCCAGCGAGGGGGGCGAGCACCCGGACTGGACGGCCAACCTGGCACTGGCCGCCAAGGTCCAGCAGAGCATGAACAACCTCTATCCCACCCTGGCCCGGCCGATGGCCCTGCGGGCCGCCCGCTATAACCAGCAGCTCTCCACAGGGTCCCTGCTGGTGGAAGTGGGCTGTCACGGCAATACCCTCCAGGAGGCCCTTGCCGGAGCACGGCTCTTTGCCCGGGCCGCGGGACAGGTGCTTTTGGGACTAAAAAAGTAAACGGCGCCCGCCCGGAAGCAGAGCTTCCGGGCGGGCGCCGTTCAGCGCAGATGCTTTTTGACCTGGATTCCCAGCCTGCGGATGCGGGCATAGAGGGTATTGTGGCAGAGACTATGCTGCCTTGCATCACCAGTGAGCACACCGGCAGATCACTGCTGTTTGTACAAAATCGATCCATACGGAACAACAAAGCCGGAAGGCAAGAGAGGACGGAAACAAATCATGGAAAGCAAGATCAAGAAATACGGTTGTTTTGTCAAGGGCGTGGAGCAGAAGTATCCCAACGTTGCGCCCGGCACCCCCATCTACGCCAACGCCGTGGTGGTGGACAACATCGTGTATGTGTCGGGGATGACCGCCCAGAAGTTTGAGGACGGCAGCTGTACCACCAACACCATGCAGGATCAGATGTGGGTGGCCCTGAGCAAGATGAAGCAGGTCTTGGAGGAGGCGGGCAGCTGCCTGGAGAACGTGTTCAAAACGTTTATCATGCTCAAGGACATCAAGGATTACCCGGTCATGCGCGCCACGGAGCTGAAGTTCTATCAGGAATACGCCCCCGAACTGGCGGAGCATCCCGCCGCCAGCACCATCCTGCAGGCGGGCTGCCTGGCCCGTCCGGAATTCCTGGTGGAAATCGAGTGTATGGCCGTGCTGAACAGGAAAAAGGACTGACCGAAAAAGAGAGCGCTGCTTTACTGCGCGACAGGCGTTCGCCGTCCCGGAGACGGCAAAACAGATTTGCCCCGCCGCCGGAACGGGCCCTTGCCGTTTCGGCAGCCTCCAGCCGCTCAGGACCATGGTCCTGAGCGGCTGTTTTTGCAGGAAGGGCGCAGTGCGCTCTTGTGGTGGGGACGGTTTTCTGCTATACTCATTTTAATTCGAGCCTTTGCAGTCAGGAGGGACGCCCATGGGGCCTACGCCGCTGTATGACGCCCTGCGGGCGTTTGCCGGGCAAGACGCCCTGCGTATGCACATGCCGGGGCATAAGGGCAAGCCCCTGCCCGCGCCGGAGCTGGCGGGGCTGGCGGCGCTGGATGTTACGGAACTGGGGCCCACCGGCGATCTGTTTGCAGGCGGCGGGCCCATCGGCGCGGCGGAAGCGCTGTGGGCGGCCCGGTTCCGGCTGCCCAACTGCCTGTTCCTCACCGGCGGCTCCACCCAGGGGGTGCTCTGCGCCCTGACCCTGGCCTGCGCGCCGGGGGAGGGCGTGCTGCTGGACCGGGACAGCCACCGTTCGGCCTATAACGCGCTGGCGCTGCTGGACCTGCGCCCCGTCTGGCTGGAGCGGCCCTGGCTGGAGGGGCCCGGCGCGGCGGGCCCGGTGACGCCGGCTGCGGTGGACGCGGCCCTTGCCGCCCACCCGGAGGTGCGCGCGGTGTTTCTTACCAGTCCCACCTACTACGGCGTGCGCTCCGACCTGCCCGCCCTGGCGGCGGCGGCCCACGCCCGGGGCTGCGTGCTGGTGGTGGATGCGGCCCACGGGGCCCATCTCCCTTTTTTGGGAGACTGGGATCTTTCCGCCGCGGACCTGGCGGTGGTCTCCGCCCACAAGACGCTGCCCGCGCCGGGACAGACCGCCCTGCTGTTTTCTTCGGACCGCTTCCCGCAGCAGGCGCTGCGCCGGGCGGCGGCGCTTTACGGCAGTTCCAGCCCGTCTTACGTGTTCCTGGCCGCGCTGGACGTGTGCCGGGCCTGGATGGAGGAGACGGGGGAGCGGGCCTATCGGAAGACGGCGGCTGCGGTGGAGCGCCTGCGCGCCCGCTATCCCGCCCTGCGCCCGTCCGACGCACCGCTGGATCCGTGCCGCTTCGTGCTGTGTACCCCGGACGGCCTTGCCGCCCGGGCCCGGCTGGAGGAAGCGGGGATCTATGTGGAGCTGGCCGACCGGGGCCATATCCTGTGTATCCTCACGTGCATGGATACGCCGGAGGACCTCGCACGCCTGACCGCGGCGCTGGACACGCTGCCGGCCGGCCGCCGGCGTCTGCCCCCGCCGCCCCCTCCGCCGGAGGCGGTCCTGACGCCCCGGCAGGCCCTGTTCGCCCGCCGGGAAACGCTGCCCCTGCACGCCGCCGCCGGGCGGGTTTGCGCCCAGCACCTGGCCCCCTATCCGCCCGGGATACCCATCGTGGCCCCGGGAGAGCGGATCGAGAAAAAAACTGTCGCATATTTCGAGCGAATCGGTTATAATATGGTAGAAGATATCCAGGTCGTCCACTGATGCGTGTGTGTACATTGTTCGGAGGGCCGTCTTCCGCCAAGGAGGGATAACAATGAAACTGATCCTTGCCATCATCAACCATGACGACGCCAACACCGTCACCCAGGCCCTCACCAAGAAGGGGTTCTCCTCCACCAAGCTGGCGACCACCGGCGGCTTCCTCATGGCCGGGAACGTCACGATCCTGGTGGGCGTGGACGAGGAAAAGGTCCAGTCCGTCATCGATATCATCCGGGAGCACTCCCACAGCCGTAAGCAGATGATCCCGACCACCACCGAGATGAGCTACGGGTACTATCCCAGTATGCCCGTGGAGGTCGTGGTGGGCGGGGCCACCATCTTCGTGGTGGATATCGAGCGCTTCGAGCGGGTCTGATGGACCTGTCACAGCTGGCGGGCAACGCCCCTCTGAAGCGGCAGCTGGAGCTGGAAACCGCCCGGCGGGGCCTGTCCCACGCGTACATTCTCAGCGGGCAGCGGGGCTCGGGGCGGCATACCCTGGCCCGGCTGCTCTGCGCTGCGCTGGTCTGCACCGGAGCGGGGGAGCGCCCGTGCCGGAACTGCACCCCCTGCCGCAAGGTGCAGCAGGGGATCCACCCGGACGTGCGCTGGGTGGGGGATGACGGGAAGGATATTACGGTAGGACAGGTGCGCGCGCTGCGCAGCGATGCGTATATCCGGCCCAACGAGGCGCAGCGCAAGGTCTATGTCATCGAAAATGCCCAGACGATGAACGCCAGCGCCCAGAACGCCATGCTCAAGCTGCTGGAAGAGGGGCCGGCCTATGCCGCCTTTCTGCTGCTTACCGATAATGCCGCCGCGCTGCTGCCTACGGTGCGCTCGCGCTGCGAGGTCCTGGCCCTCTCGCCCGTCACGCAGGAGCAGGCGCTTTCCTGGCTGCGGGAGGCGTACCCGGACCGGCCCGCAGCCCAGCTGCAGGCGCTGGCCGGGCGGTGCGAGGGCCTGCTGGGCCGGGCCGTGGCGGAGCTGGAGGGCGTGCAGGCGGAGGACGAGGCCGTGACGGATACGGCGCTGGCCCTGCTGGAGCGGTTCGCCCAGCGGGATGAACGGGGCCTGCTGGAGCTGTGCGTCGGGCTGGAAAAGTGGGACCGGGACAAGCTGTGCGCCCTGCTGGAAGAGAGCGTGCAGCTGCTGCGCTGTGCTCTGTGCTGCGCCGTGGGCCGCACCGACGAGACCGACGCACGCAGGCAGGCCGCCGCGCGGCAGGCCGCCGGCGCGCGCAGCGCCCGGGAGCTGACGGCGGCGGTGGACAAGCTGGAGCGGCTGCGTACCGCCTGCGGCTTCCATGTGGGCGCGGGGCACCTGGCTGGCTGGATGGCTGCCGCGCTGTTTTCCTGATTTACTACGGGCGCGCCGCGCCCGGTTCGGAGGAACGCTATGACCGAGATCATCGGCGTCCGCTTTAAGAGCGGAGGCAAGCAATATTACTTCGACCCCAAGGGCGTTGCAGTGCAGAGCGGCCAGGGAGTCATCATCGAGACCTCCCGGGGCCTGGAGTACGGAGAGTGCTCGCAGAGCAACACCATGGTGGAGGACGAGGCGGTGGTGCAGCCCCTGCGGGAGCTGGTGCGCATCGCGACCGACAAAGACCTGGAGACGGTGCGCCGCAACCGGGAGAAGGAAGAAAAAGCCTTCCTCATCTGCCAGGAGAAGATCGCCCAGCACGGTCTGGATATGAAGCTGGTAGAGGTGGAGTACAACTTCGAGGGGAACAAGATCCTCTTTTTCTTCACCAGCGAGGGCCGGGTGGATTTCCGCGCCCTGGTGAAGGACCTGGCCGGGGTCTTTCACTCCCGCATCGAGCTGCGGCAGATCGGCGTGCGGGACGAGGCCAAAATGCTGGGCGGGCTGGGCATCTGCGGAAAGCCCTTCTGCTGCGCGACCTTCCTGGATGAGTTCCAGCCCGTATCCATCAAAATGGCCAAGACCCAGAACCTCTCCCTGAACCCCACGAAGATCTCCGGCACCTGCGGGCGGCTGATGTGCTGCCTGAAATACGAGCAGGAGGCCTACGAGGACGCGGTCAAGCGCATGCCTAAGAATGAATCCTTCGTGGAGACCCCGGAGGGGGTGGGGACGGTGTCCCAGGTGAACCTGCTGCGGGAACAGGTGAAGGTCCGCCTGGAGGATGCGCCGGATTCCCCCAAGTGCTTCCATAACTGTGAGATCTGCGTGGTGCGCAACGGCAAAGGAAAACGGCCGGAGGGCTATGTGGCCCCGCCCCCGGAGGAGCTGGCCAAGCTGCGCAAGGTGACCCCGGCGGAGGAGCCCAAACGCCTTTCCGATACGCTGGATGCAGCCCTGTCCAGCCTGGGCGTGAACGCCCCCGCCGCGCCGGAGCAGCAGGAGCACAGCGGAGAGGCACGCCCCCGCCGCCGCGGGCGGGGAAAAGGGGGCGGCAGGAGCAACGCGGCCGAGGCCCCGGCCAGGCACCCGGAACAGGCCGCGCCCCAGACGGCCAAGCCTCCAAAGCCGGCCCGGGAGAAGAAGCCCCAGAGTCCCAAGGAACGCCCCGCCCCTCAGCAGGCTCATCCCGCTGAACCGGGGGAGAACGCGGGCGGCGAGGAGAAAAAGCAGCGCCGGCCCCGCCGCCGCTACCGTGGCAAGCCCAAGGGGGAACGGCCCCAGCCGCCCGCCCAGGGCGAATGAGATCACAGCGCCGCCCGACTAACGCCGGGCGGCGCTGTTTTTGACGGGGCCGCGGGGACAATTGATTCCCCCGACGGGACATGATATAGTAAGAAAGAGCCTTTGAAGACGGAGCGATCGGCTATGAAGAAATTGGCGGTGGGTATTCTGGCCCACGTGGACGCGGGAAAGACCACCCTCACCGAGGGGCTGCTCTACCGCGGCGGACAACTGAAAAAGCTGGGCCGGGTGGACCACCGGGACGCCTTTTTGGACACCGGGGCGCTGGAGCGGGAGCGGGGCATCACGATCTTTTCCAAGCAGGCCAGGCTCCCCTTGCCCGGGGCGGAGGTCACCCTTGTGGACACGCCGGGGCACGTGGATTTTTCCAGTGAGATGGAGCGCACGCTCCAGGTGCTGGATTACGCGGTCCTGGTCGTCAGCGGGACGGACGGCGTGCAGGGGCACACCCGCACCCTTTGGCGGCTGCTGGAACAGTACCGCATTCCCGCCTTCCTGTTTATCAACAAGATGGATCTGCCCGGCGCCGACCGCGGCGCTGTGCTGGAGCAGCTGCGGACGCAGCTGGGCGAGGGATGCGTGGACTTCGGCCAGCCGGAGGCCGCGCTTTGGGAGCAGGTCGCGCTGTGCGGGGAGGAGGCGCTGGAGCGCTATCTGGAGCAGGGAAAGCTCAGCCACCGGGACGCGGCGGAGCTGATCCGCCGGCGCAGGCTGTTTCCCTGCCTGTTTGGCTCGGCCCTGCGTCTGGAGGGGGTGGACGCGCTGCTGGAGGTGCTGGAACGGGATACCCTTGCGCCCGTGTACGGCCCGGATTTCGGCGCGCGGGTCTATAAGATCGCCCGGGACAGCCAGGGGGGGCGGCTGACCTGGCTGAAGGTGACGGGCGGGACGCTGCGGGTGAAGGACCTGGTGACCAACCGGCGGGCCGGACTGCCGGAGGATCGGGTGTGGTCGGAGAAGGTGGATCAGATCCGGTTCTACTCCGGAGAGAAATACCGTCTGGCGGAGCAGGCCCCGGCGGGGAGCGTGTGCGCCGTTACCGGATTGAGCCGCACGCTGCCCGGCGAGGGGCTGGGGGCGGAGCGGACGGCGCCCGCGCCCCAGCTGGAGCCGGTGCTCACCTATCAGGTGCTTTTGGAGGAAGGGGCCGATCTTCACGCCGCCCTGGACAAGCTGCGCCAGCTCCAGGAGGAGGACCCCCAGCTGCACATCGTCTGGAACCGTTCGCTGCGGCAGATCCACGTCCAGCTTATGGGCGAGGTCCAGCTGGAGGTGCTGCAGCGCCTGATCGCCGACCGGTTTGGCCTGGCGGTCTCCTTCGGTCCCGGAAGCATTGTCTACCGGGAGACCATCGCCGCTCCGGTGGAAGGGGTGGGCCATTACGAGCCCCTGCGCCATTATGCGGAGGTCCATCTGCTGCTGGAGCCGCTGGAGCGGGGGAGCGGACTGCAATTTGCCGCCGACTGCCCTGAAGACCGGCTGGAGCGGGGCTGGCAGCGGCTGATCCTGACCCATCTGGAGGAAAAGGAGCACCTGGGCGTGCTCACCGGCTCGCCTATCACGGACCTGCGCATTACCTTGGTAGACGGGCGGGCCCACGAAAAACATACCGAGGGGGGCGACTTCCGCCAGGCCACTTATCGGGCGGTGCGCCAGGGCCTGATGGAGGCGGAGAGCGTTCTGCTGGAGCCCTGGTACGACTTTCGCCTGGAGGTGCCCCAGGCGTGCGTGGGCCGGGCTATGCACGATCTGCAGCGCATGGGCGGCAGGACGCAGCCGCCCGAGACCGGGGGGGAGTCGGTGCTGCTGACCGGGGCGGCGCCGGTAGCCGCCCTGCGGGACTATGCCCGGGAGGTGGCCGCCTATACCCGGGGGAGCGGACGGCTGCTGTGTGCTCTGCGGGGGTACGAGCCCTGCCGGGAGCAGGCGGCCGCCGTGAGGGCGCGGGAGTATGACCCCCTCCGGGATCTGGACAACCCTGCGGATTCCATTTTCTGCACCCATGGAGCGGGTTTCAGCGTGCCCTGGGACCAGGTGAAGGCCCGGATGCATGTGGACAGCGGCCTGCGCCTGGGCACGGAGGAGCCGGACGGGCGGGAAGCGGAGCAGCCCGCCCGCCGGGAAGGGAGCTACGCCGCCGGAGCGGCGCTGGACCAGGAGCTTCAGGCCATTTTCGAGCGGACCTACGGCCCCGTGAAGCGGCGCCCCATCCCGCCGCCGGCCCGGCCCCGGACGGAGAGCCAGCAGGAAAAGCGCAGTGTGCCGTCCCGGCCGGAGGAGCCGGAATACCTGCTGGTGGACGGATACAATATCATCTTTGCCTGGGATGAGCTCAAGGATGCGGCGCATGCCAGCCTGGACGCGGCCCGGCAGCTGCTGATGGATCTTTTGAGCAATTATCAGGGGTTCCGCAGCTGCGTGGTGATCCTGGTGTTCGACGCGTATAAGGTCCCCCGCGCCACCCAGGACGTGAGCCGGTATCATAACATCTACGTGGTATATACCAAACAGGCGGAGACGGCGGACGCCTACATCGAGAAGGCCACCTACGAGCTGGGCAGGCACCATCGGGTGCGGGTGGCCACCTCGGACGGAACCGAACAGCTCATCATCCTGGGCCATGGGGCCCTGAGGCTGTCCGCCCGGGCGTTCCGGGCGGAGGTGGAGCAGGCGGGCAGCCAGATGGCGGCCATTCTGGCGCGGAACAACCGGCGGGAGCGATCCGGGACCGTCCAGGCCGCCCTGGAACGGGCGGCGGAGGAAAAAGGAGACAAAATGAAAGAAAACGGGTAGAAAGTTGCGAAATTGGCAAAAGCGATCCTTATACTCCACAATCGTTGCCGCGGCGAAGGCGCAGAAAATCGCGGTTTTACCTGCTTGACAAAAATTTTACCACATGGTATTTTTAAATTACCAAATACGGGAACGATCCGGCGCAGAATTGCTGAAGATGCAACGGCGGGACGGGCACGGCAAGGGCGCTGAGAGGTTGGTTCTCAGCGCCCTTTTTTATCGCCCGATTTCTCGTGCAGGAGGTGGAAACAGAAGGAAAGCAGGTTGCATCAGGATGGTATCATCATTCATAAGGAGGAAGGAAGAATGACTCAAAAGACCAAGTGCTCCAAGCGCGTGCGGGGAGTGTCCCTGCTGCTGGTGCTGGCGATGCTGGCGTCTCTGCTGATGCTGCCCGCCTCCGCTGCCGAGACCGCTTCGCTGGAGGTATCCGGGAGCAGCATCTACCTGTCTGAGGAGGGACAGTCCTTTACCGCCAAGCTGACCGTTCCTGCCAGCCAGGTGAGCGGCGATGTTCAGGCCTGGGCCGAGGGCCTTACCTGGACCCTGAGCCGGGACAAGAGCGAGCAGGACCCTGCGCTCTACCCCTACTGCTACACCGGCGACGAGCTGAAGGACTGGCAGTCGTGGGGCACCAACGGTACCGACGGCGCCGGCTACTTTGAAGTGGGCGAGCCGGTTGCCGTCTCCGCCGATGGCAAGGTCACCGTCACCCTGACCTTCACCAACAACGCCTTTGTGGTGAACAAAGAGGGCGCCAACGCCCTGGGCGGGAACGGCGTATCGAACCGCAACGTGTATATGAGCTTCACCGGCGACTATGATCTGGCGGCCAGTGTTGACGGAAAAGTGCTGGCCAGCACCGTGATGGACGTCAGAATGTACGCCAGTTATCTGCATTATTACGAATCCTATGAGACACTGAAGGAGATCCAGAAACTGGCGGAAGAGAACGGCCGCTATCTGGGCATTGAGATTTACGGTGAGTCGGAAGGCGGCTATCCCCTGATTTATGCCTACCTGTCCGACAGCGAGAAATCTGTATCGGACTTTATGTCTACAAACGCGATTGCCGAGACCGATCCCGCCGCCCTGCAGGCGAAAATCAAGGAGGGCAAGCTGGGCGGCAAGGATTACCGCATCCCCTTCCTGATCAACAACGTGCACCCGGACGAAAACCCCGGCGCAGACGCCCATGTCAACCTGCTGCGCACGCTGGCCACAGAGGACACCATCAGCTACTGGACCCTCACCGGCCTGCTGGAGGGCGAGGTGGACACCTCCCTGTTTGACCCCAAGGTGGCTGCCATCGACGGCTTCACCGGCCTGGGCTCCCACCGGATCAGCGGCAGTGAGGAAACCGGCCACAATACCGGCAAAGAGGACGCCAGCGAATACTATACCATCAGCGATGAGATCGTGGTGGATGTGGACGAGATCCTGGATAACATCATCTTTGTCTGTGTCCCCAACGAGAATGCCGACGGCCGCACCTACAACTCCCGCCGCAACGGCAACGGCTTCGATCTGAACCGCGACGCATCCAACCAGACCCAGAACGAGACCTATTACCTCTACCAGGTGGTCAACAAGTGGAATCCCGTGGTCTTTGCCGAACTGCACGGCTACATGGAAGAGTACCTGATCGAGCCCTGCACGCCTCCCCATGAGCCCAATATGGAGTATGACATCCTGGTGGAGAACTTCCTGAGGGGCGCCGAGGCCTGGGGCAGGGCTTCTCTGGGCAGCATGTCCGCCGACGGCTCCTATGACTATAAGTTCCAGTCCTACTACACCCCCCTGCGCGACGACTTTACGCCCGGCGTGGGCTGGAGCGCCTGGGACGATCTGTGCACCAACTACGGCCCCAGCTATGCCATGCTCAACTGCGGCGCCATGGGCTACACGGTTGAGATCCCCTGCTCCAACGAGGCCAGCACCCGCGTTCTGGAGTACGGCCTGTACGGCATGATCGACTATGTGATGGAGCATAAGGACGACATCTACCGCAACCAGCTGGAGTTCTTCCGCCGCGGCGTGGAGAACGAGGACCACCGTGCCGACATGGAAGAGTGGTACGTGGACATGAGCAACAATACCCTGGAGAGCGACACCTGGCGCGTGCCCTACGCCGAGAACGGCAAATACTTCCCCGAGTATTACGTCATCCCCGTGGATGCCGAGAGCCAGCGCGACACTGCCGACGCCTGGGCCATGGGCGGCTTTTTGACCCGCAACGGCGTTGAGGTGCGCAGGCTGACCGCCGACGCCACCGTGGGCGGCACCACCTACAAGGCCGGGTCTCTTGTGGTGGATATGTATCAGGCCAAGCGCAACTATGCCAACACGGTGCTGTGGCAGGGCGCCGACGCCTCCAGCTCCGGCTTCCCCGACCTGTATTCCGAGTCTGTCTCCAACTTCCCCGAGATGCGCGGCTTTGACTGCGTCCCCGTCGCCACCGTGGGCGCGTTCAGCGGCAAGCTTTCCGACGTGCTCACCGACTTTGCCGGCGAGAGCCTGCTCTCCGGCTCCGGCGCGGCTGTGGTCCTGTCCAACAACGGCGCCGAGGCCGTCCGCGCCGTTAACGCCCTGCTGGACGAGGGCAAGACCGTCGGTATGATCACCGAGGGCGCGTATCAGGGCGACTTCCTGGTCAGCAACGCGGTCTTTGCCTCCGTGAAGGACGAGTTCGTCCTCACCGGCACCGCCGTCAGTGAGCTGCCCGTGGCCTATGCCATTTCGAAGCCCACCGTTTTCCTGGCCGGACGCTATGATGCGTTCTCCGGCTATCAGATCACCGAGGGCTATTATGCGCAGTGGTTCTCGGACGGCTACGGATTCATCAATTACCGCAACGTCCACCAGAACGGCACCTCCAACTACGATGTGATGGCCTATGACAAGCAGCTGGGCTTTACCATTACCGACGAGCCGGCCCAGGCGGACGTGATCGTGGGCAACGTGGCCCTGAATCAGGGAGAGAGCGGTGCGGCCGCCGTGGCCGCCGTCAAGGCGGGGGTCCCCTACATCGCCACCGGCACCAGCCCCCTGAAGTACATCCAGGAAAACCTGATCACCGATCTGGAGTATGCCAGCCTGGGCATGGAGGCCCTGCACACGGTGGAGTATCCCACCGCCAGCCTGATCACCGCCAGCCAGGTCAAGGATGCGGACAATGTCATCTATACCTACAACTGCGGCGTGATCACCTCCGTACCCGAGGGCGCGCAGGTGCTCATCAAGGCTGCCGATCAGGACGCCTTCCTTGCCGGCTGCTGCCTCAATGAGGACGGTACCCCCCTGGATGGCTATGTGGAGGCCTTCGCCATCGAGCGCTCGGGCATGGACATCACCGTCTTTGCCAACTCCACCAATAACCGCGCGCACCAGCAGGACGACTATCAGTTCGTCACCAACGCCATCTATGCCAAGAGCCTGACCGGGGCCGCCCTGACCGCGGCCGCCCTGGACCAGCCCGCGCCCAAGGGCTTCTCCGACGTGAGCGCCGGCTATTGGGCCGCAGAGGGCATCCGCTACGCGGTGGCCAACGGCCTGATGACGGGCACCTCCGCCACCACCTTCGCGCCGGCCGCTACCACCACCCGCGGCATGCTGATGACCGTGCTGGCCCGTCAGGCCGGCGAAGATACCACCGGCGGCAGCGTGTGGTACGAGAAGGGGATGGAATGGGCCAAGACCGCGGGCGTGTCCGACGGCACCAACCCCGGCGGCGCCATCACCCGCGAGCAGCTGGCCACCATGCTCTACCGCTATGCGCAGAGCAGGGGGGACGACGTGAGCATCGGCGCGGATACCAACATCCTCAGTTACAATGACGCCCAGGAGATCAGCGAGTGGGCCATTCCCGCCATGCAGTGGGCCGCGGGCGAGGGGATCATCACCGGTAAGACCGGCGGTCTGCTGGACCCCGCCGGCACCGCCTCCCGCGCCGAAATGGCCGTCATCCTCATGCGCTTCCTGGAAGCGTAAGCAGACCGGTCTCCGGAATCAAAACAGAAACAGCCGCCCGCCATCCGATGGCAGGCGGGCGGGTCAGCCTGTCG
>ERZ1673695.1201-NODE-1201-length-28757-cov-23.691415_pt1 | contig 28757 bp, 21 predicted proteins | sample MGYA00580225_ERZ1673695 | MGnify/ENA primary metagenome ERZ1673695 (study PRJEB41218, sample SAMN15661739) | gut metagenome | host: Homo sapiens | place: Canada: London | collected 2015-08-20/2019-03-30 | study: EMG produced TPA metagenomics assembly of... | reverse complement strand
ATTTTGCGGTGCCTGCTCCGTCTTTTCAACCAATGCTCGCACCTCGCTGCACCGGCCAGCACCAACCCGCTTCTGCTTGTCGGAGAGGGCCCACACCAGCATATTTTTTTCGATATCCGTCATCTTGAACAGCCGCTGTTTTTCCATATGATCGCCTCCATTCAGATCTTTTTTGTCAAGGCAAGCATATCACAAAGCCTGTGACATAGCGACTGCCCAATTGAAAACAAACGGAAAACTTTCAGCCGAGGAAATCACCGGCTTCCCTGTGCCTTCTCGGTTTTTTCGGACTTGGCTTGTGCTGCCTTTTCTACGGCATATTCGTCCGGCTGGACTGCCTGCTCCATCTAGCGAAAGCTGCGCTGCACCTCCCGGTTGATGGCGTATGCGGCCCGTTTCACATTTCCTGAAAAATTTGGAGCGCATTACTTCCCAAACAGCGCTGAACCAACATAGCGCTTCAGGATGCACGCTATACACAGCATGCTGTCTTGGGGAAACGTCCTGTTCTGTCTCTCTGTATTCTTTTCTCATATGACCGCAACTTCAAAGGGGCGCAGCCAATACCCGGCTGCGCCCCCTTTGAGGGAGAAAAGAAAAGGTTAAGTCCTGGGCATTCTAAAATACATATCAGACTTGTCCTCATCTTTAAATTGCTTGTTTTTTTCATAAATAAGCACTATAAGGATTATATAAAGTCTTTACAAGCCCTCAATTTTTACCCGCGCAATTGGTACGCTGGTGTTGAGGTGATTTTTGTGCAAAACCTGTGGAATGAAGTTGGTGCAAAAGTTAAGCAGGCCCGTAAGGCGAACAAAATGACTCAGGAAGTACTTGCAGAGAAAATGGACTCTACTCCGCAGTATATCAGCCGCATTGAACGGGGAAAGACGGGGATTTCTCTCGAGTTCCTTTATAGATTGGCGGAAACACTTGGCTGTTCCGTCTATGCTCTTTTGCCAGCGACACTAAGTCCTCAGCGCAGTTACTTTTCGCAGGAGTTGGAATATCAAATACAGAATTGCAGCGCATGGAAGAAACAGCACATCGTAAATTATATTGCCTGGTTCCTTCAGCAGCCCTCTCCCGCTGAGCGCAATTGACGTCAATGGGGGTCATTATACACTGAATACCCGGTAGCCACCGGTGGCTGCCAAATCATTTGTGTTCCAGAGCGGTTTTTGGGTCGGTGTTTACACAAAAGATTACATTGTTCCAAGGGTGCGGTCGAAAATCGACCGCACCCTTGGCGCAGGAGAAAAGAAACGCTACTGTCGCAGCAGGAACATGTCCTCGCCAGTCTTACCGGTACAGCGGACCGTAGTGTTTGCAGGCGGCGTAATCGGCGGCCTGCATATCCTGCGTGCCAAAGCTGGCCCAAGCATGAGGCCGGTACACCTTTTCCGCCGGCACGTTATGCATGGTGACCGGGATGCGGAGCATACTGGCAAGGGTGATAAGGTCGGCCCCCACATGGCCGTAGACGGTCACGCCGTGGTTTGCGCCCCAATTAGCCATCACGCTGTAAACATCACGGAACGCGCCCTCTCCAGTCAGGCGCGGGGCGAACCAGGTGGTGGGCCAGGTCCGATCGGTGCGCACATCAATGGCGCGGTGGACGTCGTCCGGCAGGTCGGCAGTCCAGCCCTCGGCGATCTGCAGCACAGGGCCGACGCCGTTCACGATGTTGTAGCGCAGCATGGTGACGGGCATCTCGGCCCGGCAGCGGAAATGGCTGGAGAAGCCGCCGCCCCTGAAGTACTCATAATTGGCGCGGCACCAGTCGGTGGCCTCCATGCAGGCCTTGATGTCATCGCTGCCCATCTGCCAGAACGGTTTCATCACGCTGTTTCCGGCAGCGTCTTTGCAGGCGCCGCTGCCGTCCAGCGCGGTCGCGCCGGAGTTGATAAGATGGATGAACCCGTTCTCCGCCACGCCGGTCGGGCGCTTTCCGGTGACCCGCTGACAGGCCTCCGGGCTCCAGTAGGTGCGCACGTCATGGAAGCAGGGGGCGGTATGGGCGACCAGCGTGCCCAGTAGCATGGAAACGCCGTTGCAGGTGTCGTTCTCGGTGGCGAAAGGGGTGGGCATCTTCGGCCCGTTCCAGTCGAAAGTGCTGGCCAGGATCGCCTCGGAGAAGTCGGCGTTGGGCAGCCAGTCGGTCCACTGACGCTGGCCCTGGAATCCGCCGGCCACCGCATTGCGGCCGAGGGCTTCTTCATGCCAACCCAGTTCGTCCAGCCTGGGATTGCCGTACAGGATATCCCGCATGACCATGGTCATCTTGGTGACGAACTCCCAGTCCTTATCGGGTGGAACGACTTTCGAGCGGCGGATGACCTGGGGCAGGTCCTTGCCTGCGTTGCAGTCGAAACCCTCGCGGCAGTTTTTCTTCACCCATGCCAGCGCGTGCTCATACTCCTCATGATCGTAAATATCCAGGGTGATGCGGCGCACGATCTCGGTCATGTCCACCCATTCGGCCCGGATCCCAAAGTACTTCTGGAAAATCTCGGCATCGCAGAAGCTCCCGGCGATACCCATAGCCACACCGCCCAGGTTCACGTATGCCTTGTTCTTCATCCAACCCACCGCTACGGCACAGCGGGCAAAGCGCAGGATCTTTTCGGCCACATCCGCGGGGATAGTCGTGTCAGCGGCGTCCTGCACATCATGGCCATAGATGGAAAAGGCAGGCAGGCCGCGCTGGGCGTGGGCTGCCATGACCGCCGCCAGATAGACGGCCCCGGGCCGCTCGGTGCCGTTGAATCCCCATACCGCCTTGATGGTTTTGGGGTCCATATCGAAAGTCTCGGTGCCATAGCACCAGCACGGAGTGACCGAAAGGGTGGCCACCACATTCTCGGTGCTGAACTGGTCTGCCACACGGGCGGCTTCCGCACCGCCGCCGATGGTCGTGCAGCCCACCACGCATTCCACCGGCTTCCCATCGGGATACCGCAGGGAGTCGCTGATGAGCTTGGCCGCATTCCGCGCCATGGTCATAGTTTGGTTTTCCAGGCTCTCCCGTACACCGCCCCAGCGCCCGTCAATCACAGGACGGATACCGATTTTCGGATACAACATCTGCTTATTCTCCTTTTCTATATTTATTCTGCGCGCTGGGCGAGCAGCGCGGCATACCGGACATAGGCCTCGTCCCAGAGGGCCGTATCTTCGGGCAGGTATTCCCGCAGCGGCTCCGCCTGCGCGATCAGCCTGCGGCCCTCCTCGACAGACGCCAGATCACCCATTGCCACGAGCTGGATCAGGATATTCCCCAGCGCGGTCGCCTCTGTGGGGCCCGCCACCACCCGCAGGCCAGTGGAGGCGGCGGTCATGCGGCAGAGCAGTATGTCCTTTGTGCCGCCGCCCAGGATGTGCAGTGTTTTGAACCGTTTTTGGGTCACTCGCCCGATTTGTTCCAGTGCGTAACGGTACTTGAGGGCGAGGCTCTCATAGATGCAGCGCATGATTTCGCCCACCGTCTCGGGGATCGGCTGGCCGCTGGTGCGGCAGTACTCTTTCACCCGCGCCGGGATGTCGCCGGGCGGAGTAAACGCCGGGGCGTCCGGGTCGATAAAGCTGCGCAGCGGCTTTGCCTCCAGCGCCAGCCGTTCCAGCTCGGCGTATGAGAGGTCTTTGCCCTCCCGCCGCCACTGGCGGCGGCTCTCCTGGATGAGCCACAAGCCGATGATGTTTTTCAGATAGTTGACCTTTCCGTTCGCGCCAAGCTCGTTGGACAGGCCCAGCGCCATGCTCCGCTCTGTCAGCACCGGCTCGTCCAGCTCACAGCCCAGCAGGCTCCATGTCCCGCAGGAAAGGAAAGCGGCCTCTTTCTCCGCGCCGGGCAGGGCCGCCACCGCGCATTGGGTGTCGTGACCGGCCACTGCGATGACCTTTTGCCCGCCGGGCAAGACCCCGACAACAGTCCCGCTGGGAACGGTGGGCAGGAACAGCGACCGGGGCAGGCCAAAAGCGTCCAGGACCTGCCGGTCCCACTCTCCGCCCGGCAATGAGAGAAGCTGGCTTGTGGAAGCGATGCTCCTTTCACACGCCAGGCTGCCGCAGAGCTCATGGGCAAACAGGTCCGGCATGAACAGCAGCTTGTCCGCCTGCTCCAACGTTTGCGGCTTCTGTTTGCGCAGGGCCAGCAGCTGGAAAAGCGTGTTGATCGGCAGTATCTGCGTGCCGGTCCGTGCGTAAAGCTCCCGCGCGCTCATGATCCGCCGCGCCTGGGCCGTTATGCCGTCGGTACGCCCGTCCCGGTAGTGGACGGGCAGCTCCAGCAGCTTTCCGCTCCGGTCCACCAGCCCAAAATCCACACCCCAGGTATCAAAGCCGACGCAGTCGAACCGGCCCGCCTTTCCAAGCCCGATATGGACTTGTTCCATCAGCGCAGGCATATCCCATCGCAGATGGCCGTCCCGCTCTACAGGCCTGTTCTCAAAGCGGTGGATCTCGCGGGTGTCCAGCCGCCCGTCCTCAAAGGCCGCCTTGATGGCGCGGCCACTGGAGGCGCCGAAGTCAAAGGCGAGGACCGTCCGCCGGCTCATCTGACCACACCCTTTTTGAGCAGGATGTTCGCGTAGACCGCCGTCTCACCGGATGCCACGACAGCGTAGGCGTTTTTCGCCCGTTCGTAAAAGGCGTACCGCTCCATCCACTCAATTCGCCGCGCGTCCTCACCGTGAGCCTCCAGAACACGCTCGTATCTTTTCCAGATCGAGGGGGTCGGATCCCCCTCGATCGTTTCCATCAGTGCGGCCGGAGCGGTCACATAACTGTCCAGAGGGATGAGCTCCAGTACGGCGTCCAGCAACTCCTCAACGCCGTGTCCGTCAGCGCGAAGGACGATGGCGTTCCTGCCCACGCTCTCGGCGGGGAAATTGCCGTCCGCCAGAACGATCTCGTCGCCATGGCCCATCTCGCAGAGGACTTTCAGCAATTCCGGGCTCAGGATGGGGGGAATGTTTTTCAGCATACGGCCCTCCTTAAACGTCGGTCGGCTCGCCCTGCCGGCGGTCCGGGTATTTTTTGTAGCCGGGGTGCCGGCCGGTCACGCGGTAAAAGCCGCGCAGCCCGATGAGCTTTTCGATATTCTCCCGGCTGATATCGTAACTGCCGCCCAGGATGATGGCATTGATGGTGATCTTCGCCCACAACTCCAGACTCTCCATGCGGTAAAACGCGGTTATGACATCGCTGCCCACCGCCAACGCGCCGTGGTTTTCCAGCAGCATCACATCGTGCTGATCCAGATACGGTTCGATGGCGTCCGGTACCTCGCTGGTGCTGGGGGTCCCATAGGGCGTCAGCGGCACACTGCCGATGGCTGCTACATCCTCGATCATGTTATACATATCCATGCTGCGGTGCGCCACCGCAAAGCCAGTGGCGCCGGGCGGGTGGGCGTGAATGACGCTCCACACGTCTTCCCGCTTTTCATAGCAGCGCAGGTGCATCTTGATCTCGCTGGACGGCCGAAGCCCCTCCGCCGCTTCCAGCACATTGCCGTCCCCGTCGATGAGGATCAGCTTTTCCGGAGTGATGAAGCTCTTGCTCATCCCGGTCGGCGTTGCCAGAAACGTGCCGTCGTCCAGCCTGGCGCTGACATTCCCGTCGTTTGCGGCGACCCAGCCCAGCTGCCACATCTTGTGGCAGACATCGCAGATCTGCTCTTTTATCGCTTGTATGTCCATTGCAGTCTCCTTTTTCGTTGCATGGTTGGTCAACGGATATAAAAATCAAAGCTCATGACCTGGCCCTGACGCAGCGCGAAGCGCTGCCCCAGGTCGGCGAACAGCCAGCTGCCATCCCTTAGCGCCTGGCAGCGGACGATGACATGGTCGCCAATCCTTTTGGCGATGCTGACCTTGAGCCCGTTGTCGGTGAGCAGGTCAAAGGCAGAGATCATGCGTCTTTTCCAGGCGGTGGGGATTGCGGGGAGCACCGTAAACGTATCCGCCTCCGTTTGTAGCAGCATCTGTTGAATAGCCTCGGCGGCCAGGAAATTGCCCTCCAGAGTGAACGGGCGGTAGCTAAAGCGGCTGTATCCCCGCTGTTTGTAATCTCCGTTCAGATGAAACCCGTTCGGTCCCACGAAGCCGTCCAGAAACCTGTCCAGATAAGCCTCCGCCTTATCCCCGTTGCGGCACAGCGCCTGCAGCAGCGCCATCCACGCAAACGAGAAACCTGCCCACTCGTCGGTCCCAAGACGTTCGATCTGCTCGACCGTCCGCCGCATAACTTGCAGCTGCTGTGGGTCGCTGGCGCGCAGCAGGCCGAGGGGATAGATGGCCACCGTGTGTGAAAAGTGCCGGTGCGACATGGCAAGCGGCTCACCCGGCGCGAGCAGAAGCCGCCCGTCTTTGTCCACCGCCAGCTCCGGCAGTCCCTCCAGCGTTTCGGCCCAGAGCGGGTCGGGAGGAAGGCCAAGCTGCCTTTCGATCTGCGGCAGAGCGGCAAACAGCCAGCGCATGAGGGCGAGATCGTAGTTCGAGTTCGGGGTAAGCCAGGCTTCAGGAGCGTTTTCATGAATCTCCGGGGAGGAGGATAGCGGCAGAAAAAGCCACCCCTCTTTCCGGCGCAGCAGACCGGCAAGAAGCTTGCCGGCCTGACGGCAGATGGGGTAGACCGTCTGCCGCAGAAAGGCCGCGTCGCCGGTAAAGCCGAAGTGTCGGTATGCCATCTGCCCCAGCCAGACCTGGTTTGTGGGGGAAAGCGAATACATGGGCCATCCGCCCAGCGGCTGCCCGCTCAGAGACATCACGCCGGGGTAGCAGCCGCCCTCAAGGCCGTAGAACGCACGGGCAAACCGCTGCGCCTGAGGCAGCAGCGCGCGGAGGTGATCGAACAGTACCCGCCCTTCTTCCAGGTGGTTTGCCGTGCCATAGTGGCTGTAGATGAGCTGGGTGTTCAGATCGTTGTGGTAGTCGCCTTTCCAGGGGGGCAGCAGGCCGTTATCCGCCGTCCAGACGCCCTGCAGGGAGCAGGGCGCGCCGCCAGGCCTCGAGCAGCAGGCGAGAGCGTAGTTCGCAAAATTCCATGCCTTTTCGAGCTTGCCGGAGGGCAGCCGCAGGGAGCTTTTTCGCCAGAAAGCGCTCCACCAGCGCCAGTGTTCCCGCAAAAGGGCGGGCAGAGCCTCCACCGCGGCGTTCTCTACCGTTTCTTTGGCTTTGCCCCAGGCATCGCGAACGCTGGCGGCCCGCGCAACGGAAAAGTACAGGACCGTGCCGCCCTGCTGCTCCCGGCGCACTGCGGCTGCCGCGAACGCGCCTCCGGGAAACCGCTGCGCAAACCCGACGGTATTTCGGCTGGCAAAACGCTCGGCAGCCGGATACCCCAGCACAGAGAGCGCTTTTTCCCCCACGCAGCTCTCCGCCTCCGCTCCGCCGCCGGCAAAAGCCGGCGGCAGAAGATCCATCGTCCAGCCGTTATGGACATCCTCCAGCCGGACGATCCCCACCGGCGCAGTGGCATGGACCCAGGCGGTGAGCTGGCCTTTTTTAAAGGTCAGGCTGCCGCAGGCAGCCCTCAGCGAATACCGGCTGTGGGACGGTTCCCCGAGACCGCGCAAAACGAGCCTGCCGGCGGGCAGCTTTGTGGGGGCAGGGTCATCATAAGGAAGGTCAAAGACCTGTCGGATACGGTCCCACTGCCGCTCCTCAACCATGGTCCGCAGCCCGTCAAAGGAGAAGCCAGCCGCCTGCACGCCCGGCGCGGGGGTCTCGTCCCAAAGACCGGACAGGTCCAGCGAAAAATTCAGCGCCTGTGCCGTGCCCCAGACAAGGCAGCCCAGCAGGCCGTTTCCCAGGGGGAGGCCTTCGTCCCAGCGCGGTATGGGGCCGGTACGGTCATATACGCTGCGCGACATGGGCACAGGCAGGTCCTCCTTGTCAGTAATATTTTGCAAGGCCGAGCTGCATGGTCCCCAGGCGCTTTACATCCTCGTTTTTTGCCGCCGCAAAGGGGGCATGGTAGTAGCACTCCGGCGGGAACTCACAGCGGAACAGGATATATTCCTCCCCTGCCTCGGTATCAAAGCAAAGCTCGTCGCCCTGGCGGGCAAGCTCGATATGTTCATAGCCGCAGCGCACCGTCAGCGCCTCGCCGGGCCAGGGATCGGACAGACGGCAGACACCGCCGCGGGTCGAGCGGATGGCCACATACCGCACTTCACCCTGATATCTCTCGCTTGTGACCACAAAGCCGCCCTCGCCCCAAAGGGTGAACATGGCATCCTGCCCCCTAGCAAGGGCCGGGAATACCCGCAGCACCCCTTTACTGCTCTGCAACAGCATTTCGTTGATGCCGGCGGTCACGTTGGCCGCCGCCTCAAAATAGCAGTGTAGGAACCAGTCCGAGGGGATCTCCGTCCGCTGGCCCAGCTTCTTTTCATGCAGTTCCTCCCATTGGGTGCCGCTGACGTCCGGCGGGAGGATGCGGGGCCGGTCTACTGCGCTCCACTGCTGGTTCTGCGACACGTCCGCAAAGTGCATCAGCCCGTTGGGAAAGATCTGGTATGCCTGCACAAAGTGCCGCAGGATGGGCAGCATATCCCCGGCCATACCAAGGCGCGCCGCCATTTCCGGTGCGGGTGCATGGCCGGAGCAACCCAGTTTGCCCAGCTTGTACACGTCCCGATCGAGCAGCACGCGCGCGGTGTTGCGCATGATCCTGAACTCCTCCGTGCCACTGTCGGCAAGGTCGAGATACCCGAACGGCCAGACGGGACTCATCAGGCTGGCAGGGAAAGGCGACCATGGGTATTTGCCCTCGCCGTACCGGGCGGTCTGGCCGTCCCATTTCTCGCCGACGGCAAAGATCTCCAGCTGCTCGCCCTCGTGGTCAACGACCTCGGTACGTGCGGCGTACAGCCGGTCTTCCAACTCCGCGCAAACGGCCAGTTCCTCCGGGTCAGCGCCCGCAGCCGGGCCCACTTCCCGGATGGCTCGCAGCAGCGCTTTCAGCACATACAGGTCGGTGAGGGTAGTCTTGAGCGGCCAGTAACTCTCGTAAGCGGTCGCTCCATCCAGCAGCTCCATCCTGCCGTCCTTGCCGGGTCGTGCCAGGCTGCGGTAGAACTCCGCACAGGCGAGCATCATGGGCATGGCCCGCTGACGCAAAAACGCGTCGTCGCCGGTATACAGATAATAGCGGTAGAAGTCCAGTGCGATCTGCGCACCTACGGAACAATTGCGGACCGTGTCCGGCTCGATGGCGTTGTATCCGTTCAGATTCGATATGTCGGAGAAGAAAGCGCCCTTTGCGCCAAAGTTCTCCGCCGCATCTTCTTTTGCGTGGCCGAGCATCGACCAGCGGTATTCCAGATAGTTTTTATAGAGTTCCGGATGGCCGCTGGCAAGCACCGGCCAATAGTTCTGCTGGTGGTTCCAGTGGTAAAAGTGGCCCCAGTTTCTGCTGTCCTTGAACCAGCTCCACAAGCCGGCAAAGGTGAAGGGGTACTTGCCCCGTCCACAGCTGTTCATCTGGTACAGATACAGATACCAGAGGTTTTCCAGATAGTCCTCCTGCGCAAGATGCACAAAGCTGCGAGACCAGAATTCTTTCCATGCGGTGCTGTGACGGCGGAACAGGGCTTGCTCGTCGTCACAGTTTTCAAGGGCTGCCCGGCAGGCGGCGACCGCCTCCTGTGCGCCGGCAGCCGGGGCGGCGCTGATGAACAGGGCGAAGTGGTGCTCTTTTTGTTTCGGCAGGCAAAATGCCGCGCCGCGGGAGTGGATCGGCTGCGCAGACCAGCCCTCCGCCTGCATCCGACAGACCATGGCCGCCTGTAACCTGCCGAGGTCCTGCTGGATCACGATTTCGTTTTGTTCCACCCGCGCGCTGACCGCGGCCAGGTTTTTATCGTACAGCGGCACGACCTGCTCATAGTGATGGAAAAAGTTCGGGCTGGGCCACCGCTCCAGAGTGATGGTCCAGGCGGCGGGCTCCTGCTGCCAGGCATCCACCTTGAACACCAGGGCCCCCTGCCCGTTGGCGGCATACGCCTTCCACTCCACGCGAGAGAAAGGAGTAACGGCCCTGCCGTATACGCAGCCGTCCGCGAGGCTGAGCCGTTCCTCATATTCTTTCAGATAGACCCAATCGAAACAGGGCAAAGCGCTCTGGATGGCGACGGTCCCGCAGGCCACAGGCGCGGTGTTGCGCTCCTCTGCTTCCCACGCCCATGCCTGCATGTTCCCGTCCGGGCCAAAGTCGATCACGTCGGTGTGGTTGACCTGCATGGCGAGACCGTTTGCCGTGTGGCTGAGCAGTCCCCCCAGCCTGCCATCGCCCAGCGGCAGGCCCTCAAAGGGTTCCAGAGAGGGACGACGGTACACGATGTCATGGCGCTGCAGATAGCTTGCAATGTCAACGAGCGGCTTGCGCCCGTCGTGATGGATGGCCTTGTACATGATTTGTTTTCCTCCCTGCGGACATGAGTTTTACCCTTTGATGCCGCCCACGTTCATACCCTGAAGCAGCTGCTTTTGACCGATCAGGAACAGCACGACCGTGGGGATGAGCGCCAGGACCAGCGCCGCGAAGAGCGCGCCCCAGTCTGTCGCGTACCGCTGCACCTCGTACAGGTTCGCAATGCCGACAGGCAGAGTCTGTTTGGCAGCGTCGGTCAGCATGACCAATGCTACCGGGTACTCGTTCCAGGCGCTCATGGCGGAGATCATGCAGACAGTAACGATACCGGGCTTCGCCATGGGCACGATCACATGGCGGAGCACGCCGGCGGGGCCGCAGCCGTCGATCGTGGCGGCCTCCTCGTAGTCCCGCGGGATCGAACGCATGAAGCCGGTCAGCAGGAAAATGGCGAAGGGGAACTGCATCGCCGCGTACAAAAAGCCCATGGCAGGCCGGTTGTTGAGCAGCCCCAAGCTGTTCATCTGCAGGAACAGCGGGATCATGATGTAGGTGGCCTGGATGAAGATCGCCGCCATATAAACGGTAGTAATGACCTTCACGCCAAAGAACTTGTAGCGCACCAGGCAGTAGGAGCAGGGGATGGCGCAGACCGTCAGGATGCACAAGGTCTCCACCACGATGAAGAGCGAGTTGAAGATGTTGGCCCCCAGCTCTGACTTTTCGATGGCCCGCGCATAGTTGTCCCACTCAAGGCCGCCGGGCAAAGCGAAGGCGTTTGCCAAAAACTCGGTGTTGGTCTTGAAAGAGGAATAGATGTTCCACACCAGGGGGAACAGCATGATCACCGCGATGATGATCAGGAAGATCCGGGTGAGCCATTTGAGGATCCTCGCCCGAAGGATGCTTTTTTCGTTCGCAGTCATCTGGGCTCCTCCTCTCGGTTGGAAAGTCTGCGGGAGATCAGCGACAAGATCACCGAGATGGTCAGCGAGAACACGGTGATCGCCATGGCATACCCGAAGTTTCCGTTCACAAAGCCCTGCTGGTACATGTACTGCAGCAGAACGGTGGACGCCCCGTTGGGGCCGCCGGCGGTCATGACCTTGGAGAGCACGAAGCTCAGGTTCATGGTGCCGGACATAGCCAGAACAAAGGTGATGCCGATAATGTCCCGCATCAGCGGGATGGTGATGCTGATGAGCTTGCGGAAGCTTGACGCGCCATCGATGGTCGCCGCCTCGTAGATCTCGTTGGAGATGCCATCCATGGCCGCCATGTGCATGACCATGTAGTAGCCGGTGGCCTGCCAGATCAGCGTGACGGCGATGGTCCACAGAGCAGTGGAGCTGTCACCGACCCAGGGCCGGGCAAACTCGCCCAGACCGACGAACTCAAGGAAAGTGTTCACGATGCCCATGGTGGGATGGAACACGAACGACCAGATAATGCCCACCACCGTCATCGAGATGATGTTGGGGAAGTAGAAGACGGTGCGGTACAGCCCCCGCTCCCGCAGCTTTGTCTGGGAAAGCATGAAAGCCAGCACCAGCGCGAAGATGATGGTGATGATGGGCACCACGGCAAGCAGCTTGGCGGTGTTGGCCAGCGCCTGCAGGAAGTATTCATCCCGGAACATGTATACATAGTTTTCGACCCACACAAAGTCCGGGTTAAGGCTCAGCGCGGTGGAATCCCACAGGGACATCCACAGTGCCCGGGCCGTGGGAATGATGGTAAAGGTGATCGTCAGCAGCAGCGTGGGCAAAACGCAGATGCAGATAAACCCGATGGGCAGCCGATGCAACCCGCCCTTTTTTCTGGCTGGGCGATTTGTTTTCTCTGCCATAAGTACCCCTTTCTTCTAAAAATGCCCCGCCAAAGCCATACGCTTCTGGCTTGGCGGGGCGTGGTTCGTCGCGGTTTGCTCAGCGGTTATTCAGCGGTGTTGGCGACCTCGATAAAGGAAGCCTCTACCTTCTCGGACCACTGCTGCGGGGTAAGGTTGCCGTTCATCAAATCGGCGATGGACTGGAAGACCTCGCTGCGCGGGGTGACCTTGCAGCCTTCCGGCAGGGCGGCGAAGCCAAAGACCATGCTGTCGCCCTCGTTGTACACTTCGTTCATGCTGTAAACGCCCTCGGTGACATAGTCCTTGCTCAGCTCGGTGGCGTTCTTCAGCGCGTAGATGCCGCCGGCCTTCTCGGCGAACAGCTTCACCGACTCCTCGGTATACAGGAAACGCAGGAATTCTTTGGCCAACTCGGGGTTCTTCGCCGCGGCGGGGATGCTGAACTGCTCCACGCTGGTCATGACGTAGCGGGGATCGCCGGCGTTCATGGTGGGCGCGGTGGTCAGGCCAAACTCAAAGCCGTCCGCACGGGGGGCGTCTTTCATCTCGCCTTCCATCCAGTTGCCGTTGGGGATGAACACGGCCTTGTTCATCATCATCTCGGTCTGGCTCTGGGTATGGTTCAGCGCCACGGAGCCGTCCATCAGATAGCCGCCGGTGGAGATCTTCTGGATGTTCTCCAGCACGGCCATGACCTCAGGAGAGGAGAACGAACCGGGGACATAGTTGCTGATGTCCATCGCGGTGTCGATGCCGGCGGCAGAGGCGATCGCCGGCCACAGCAGAGACTCCATATAGCCAGGATACAGGCCGGGGTAGGTCATCAGCGCGATGCCCTGCTCTTTGGCCTGATCGCCCAGGGCGAAGAACTCATCCCAGGTCTCGGGCAGTTCCCAGTTGTTCTCCTCGAACAGGGTCTTGTTGTAAACCAGGCCCAGGGGCGAGGCGTTGAAGGGGGCCAGATAGACCTTGCCGTCGCCGTAGGGAGAGCACTTGGCAGTGTCAAGCACACCGTCCAGCACCTGATCCTTCAGCGGGGAGGTATCCTCCAGGCCGGGACCCTCGAACACATCGGTGATGTCCATCAGAGCGTTCTCACGGATCAGCGAGGAGATCAGGCCGGAGGTGTCGTTGTCATTCATCGAGATAAAATCGGGCACATTCCCGGCCACGATCTGCGGACGGATGATATCGCCGATGGTGGGGCTGATCTGCATGTTGACGGTCACGCCGTAGGCCTCTTCGAAGCTGGCGACGATCTCGTTCCAGTAGTCGGGGCCATAACCGCCCTCGAAGATGGCGATGTTCAGCTCCTGACCCTCAAAGTTCTTCTCGCCGTCCGCCTCAGAGGCGGGGGCAGAGACCGTCGAAGCGGGACCACTGGCCGGCTTCGAGGCAGGTGCGCCGCCGCAGCCCACCAGAGCCGTCAGGCTGAGAGCGAGGGCGAGCGCAAGGCATGCAAGCTTTTTCATATTCGTTGTCCTCCTTTTTCAGTCGCACATAAAAGAGAGGCAGTCTCTCTTGCTGTTTCCATTATACGGGAAGCAACTCTGCCAAAACAGACAAAAGATTTTGAAAAACCTGTAATATATTGACTTTTTGAAAATCGTACTATATGCTTTTCTTAAACGACAGACTGCTTTTTTGTCTGTTTTGAACAAATTTACAGGGAGAGGGTATATATGAGCGATCTGCTGTGCGTCCCGAACAGCCAGCCAAGGCCCCTGATCCGCAAGATCAAGATCCAATACCGGCTGTTGGCGGTGTTCCTGTTCATCTCGCTGATCCCCGCCGTGTGCATCGGGTTGTACGCCTACCGGGTCTATACCCGGTCCATCAACAACAAGATCAGCGATTCCGCCCTGCAGACCATCCGCTCCATCAACGCGAACATGACCACCGAGCTGGGCAAATATCAGGACTACTGCTCGACCCTCTCGGTCACCGACGCCGTTCAGCAGAGCCTGCTCGCCACGGCGAACGGGGTACCCGTCACCCGCGAGATGGTGCTGGATGTGCGGGAGACCTCGGTGACGATCCCCTTGCAGTCCAGCTACCTGAAGAACCTGTGGATCGTGGGGCTGGACGGGCAGACCATCTATGACCGGGGCTACGACGGCATTCCGGCGGAAAAGAGCGAGGAGATCATCCAAATGGTGGAGCGAGCCTCGCCCCAGGACAGCCTGCAATACATTCACACCTACCGGGCCCAGAACAAGCTGGTGCTCGGGCGCAAGCTGTACAGTGTGGACTTCAGCGGACGGCCCATCGGCTATATCATGGTGTATTTCGACGAACAACTCATCCAGGAAAGCATCATTGCGGATGTGACCTTTGGGCCCGGTTCCAACATTATGCTGGTGGACGGGGACGGCGACGTGCTCTCCTCCCAGGATCGCAGCCTGCTGGGACAGAGCATTGCCGGCACCCAGCTGTTCCAAGCCATCCTGGAGCAGCTTCCCGCCGGGCGCAGCTCTTTTCCCCTGTCGGAAAATGGCTCTGATGGTATCGGTATCGCCGTGCACAACGAGGTCTTTGACTGCTATCTCGTGGCCAGTATCCCGATGAGCTACATAACCGAGGAAACGCGGGACATCAACATCGCGCTGCTGTGGCTGGCGCTGGCGCTGATCCTGCTCTCGCTGCTGCTGACCCTCGTCACTTATATAAGCATCCTCAACCCTATCCGAAATATCATTGCCGCCTGCAACATCACCTCGGATGACGATCTCAACGTGCGTATCAACGACCCCAACAAGGATGAACTGGGCTTTCTTGCGCGGACCATCGACCGCATGGTGGATGAGATCCAGATGCTGATGGACCGACGGCGCAAAGAGCAGGCCCGGCGGCGGGAATTGGAACTGGAAAACCTACAGTACCAGATCAACCCCCACTTTTTGTTCAACACCCTTAACTCCCTGCAGTGGGTCGCCACCATCAACGACGTGCCCGCGGTGGCGGAGGGGCTGTCCTCGCTGAGTGCGCTGCTGCGCAACACCATCATGAAAAAGGACGAGTTCATCCCCCTCTCCCAGGAGGTGGAGACCCTTTCCCACTACTTCGCGATCCAAAAAATACGATACGGGAATTCCTTTGACGTCTGCTACAGCATCGATCCCCGGACCGCCGATCGGCGGGTGCCCCGGTTCGTTCTCCAGCCGCTGGCGGAGAACGCCATCATCCACGGGACCGAGAACATGCCGGCCCCCATAACCATCACCGTCAGCAGCACGGTGGATGAGGCTGGCAACATGATCGTGGAAGTGCGGGACAACGGGCATGGCTTCTCTATCCCCGAGGCACAAAAGCGCGGGAAAGACCGCTTCTCCGGCATCGGGGTGAACAACGTCGCTGAGCGGCTGCACATTTATTACGGGGATGCGGGAGGCCTGACCGTTGAGAGCGAGGTGGGCTGCGGTACGGTCTGCCGTATCCTCATCCCACAGGACAACGCAAAAGAGGAGGTGGAAGAATGATCCGTTTGCTTTTGGTCGATGATGAGCCGATGCTGCTCGTCGGTGTGCGCAAGCTCCTGGAGGGCACGGACTACATGGTCGCGGGCACCGCCAGCAACGGCATCGGTGCGCTCGCCTTTTTAGAACACAACCCGGTGGACATTGTCATGACAGATTTGAAAATGCCGGGCATGAACGGCATTGAGTTGATCCACCACCTGCGTTCCGAACACTTCGAGGGCGAGGTACTGGCCCTTTCGAACTACTCTGATTTCGAGCTTGTCCGCGATGCTCTCACCGAGGGGGCGCGGGATTATGTGCTGAAATCTGATATGACACGGGATAATCTTCTGAACAGACTGGACAAGCTCTCCGGAATCATCCGCGCACGGCAGATGGAGCGGGCGCAGGAAACGCAGAAAGCGCTTGAGCAGGAAAAAAACGCACAGAAGTTGATCGCCGCGGAGATAGAGCGGGCGATCCTCTTTGCCGACGCTGCCATTTCCCCCGCCACCAAAGCACTGATCAGCGGCGACGGGACCAGACCTGTGCAGCACGGCGTTCTGCTGATCGACGCCTCAACGCCGGCAGACCAAAAGCGACGCCCCTTTGCCCGGCAGCTGCGGAACATTCTGCCTGAGATATTCTCCGATCTGTCTTTTCCCCAGACGATGCAGATCCGGCAGGATCAGCTTCTCTGCCTGCTGTTCGACATCCGGGATCGCGAGCAGCTGCAGGCCAAGGCCCGTCAGACCCTGCGCCAGTCCCAAGTGTATTTCAAGGCGGAACCGGCCATCGCAATGAGCTTGTGCGCCGGGGATATCGGGGCGGTGCGGGACGGGTACAATGCCTGCAAGACCGCCCTGCGGTACGCTTTCTACTTCCCGGAGACACGGCTGTTCCCCACCGATAAATTCCCCCGCTTTTTGCCGCCAAACGCCTCTTTTTATCATGAGTTCCTGCGGCAGACGGCGGCGGCGTTCCGCTCCGGCTCTGCGGACGCCGCTATCTCCGAGATGCGAGGCTTTTTGTCCATCTCTGCCCAAAGGCTGTATGACCCGGATTGGGTCAAGACCTGTTGCTGCCGGTGCAGCGAAAACCTGCTGCTCTCTGCCGGGGTGCACACGGACGGGACCATCTCCGCCCTCACCCGTCAGCTGGAGGAAGCGCCGGACATCCACACGCTGCTGCGCTGGATGTTTGACGGGCTCACCGCAGCCCTTGCGGCAGAGCATGGGCCGGCAGGTTCGCACAAGCAGGAGGTGCTCTCCGCCCTCGCGTTCATTGACGGCCACTATAGCGAGAAACTGTCGCTGGAGGATATTGCGGACCATGTCCAGCTGAACAAGAGTTACCTGTGCCGGTTGTTCAAGCAGAAGACCGGCATGAGCGTCTTTAGCTACATCAACCAGGTCCGCATGCAAAAAGCCGCGCAGCTGCTGACCCAGAAAGGGGCCGGCAGCGTAACGGAGATCGCTGCCGCCGTTGGCATTGAGGATTCGTTCTACTTCACCCGCAAGTTCAAGGAGTTCTTTGGCCGCTCCCCAAGAGAATACGCAAAGGAGATGGCGGACGCCCGTTGAGGCGCCCGCCATCTCCTTTGGAAGGAAGGACGATATGCGAAACCAGTACCGGATCAGGGTTCACCGCGCCGCACACCCCTTGCGCACGACTATGCCCATCCTCCGGACTATCTCTATTATCCCTTTTCTTCCCACAAGAGAACATGCACAGGATTGACCGGTTTCTGCACTATTTTTACTTTGTATGGTCGGAAATCGGCAGAATGCACGAACTTCCCGTTGCAATTTGTAAGCATTAACCAAAGACGCGGCATCCCGGCGGGTACTACGCCATATGGTAAAATGCGTCATGCTCCTGTCACCGGCCTATAATACAGCTCCACTTCGCAGAGGCTCGGATCGGTTTGGCCCGCACTGTTCACAGTCGTGTCTGCCTGTAGCGATGTAATTACCAGGCGGAGCTTTTGCGTCGTGCAAACATCAAACGAAAACTCTTTCTCTGCTCCTACGGTTCCCGAATATGTAAAGAACGTCGTATAAGTATTGCCATCCTCCTTTTGCAGTTCAAAGCCGGTGATTCTCTCCGATGCCCAATTCGCAACGATGTTTTCTTTTAGAACAAGCGTGTTAAAGGAAGTGCCTTCCCCAAAATCGAATTCGATCCACATGGGCAGCGAGGAATTCGCCGCGGCCCAGCGCGACTGCTGGGTGTTCACGCCATCATTGATATTGGATGCTGGGAATTTCGAATGCTCATTGTTGGCTGTTGCGGGAACCTCCAGCAGCAGATTTTCCATAGGGTCTGGAGTGGGGGTAGGATCAGGAGTGGGTTCCGGGGTGGGCTCTGGAGATGCTCCTGAGACCCGATATAGTTCGAGTTCGACAATGCTCGGGTCTGTCGCCCCTTGGCCGTGCGTGGTAGTATCGGGAGTGAGACCTGTGATCTGCAACCGCAGATTGGTGGTTGTGGTCTCCGTGAAATCGATGGTCTTATGATCGCCGATTTCGCCTGTATGCGTGAGAATTGTCGTGTAGGTACCATCCCCCGCCGGCGTCTGCAATTCAAAAGAAGCAATGCGTGGGCCGGCCCATCCATCAACCAGATTTTCGGTCAGGACGATTCGATTCACTGTGACGGCATCATCGAACTGCATATCCAGCCAAATGGGCAGATTAGAGTTTTGAGACGCCCACCGCGAGGTCTGTGAATATACTCCGTCGTTAATATTCGTCGCGGGGAAGTTCGAGTGCTCGTTATTCGCTGTGACCGTCGCCTGCAAAGCGTAGTTTGTAGGGTCGGTCAGCACGCCTTGCTGATATTCATGCACCCCGATGTCAGGTGCCTCTCCATAGTAGAGCGGCGTCCCGTAGAAGTCCCGATCTCCCATCTGCGGCACATAGATACCCGCGTCGATCAAGGGAGAATCCGCCTGCAGCTTGTACCCGTCCCACACTGTCGCTCCGCTCAAGATTCCGGCAGAATTTTTTTGCGGTTCTTTGCCGGGATCGACCATCTTCGGGTTTTCGGTTACCTTGTAGGGGTCATTTGGCTCGTAGGGAGAATGCTGCCCGCTTGCTTCATAGAAGCAGTTGTGGCTGAACTCCACCTGGCCCAAGTTGCCGAGATACTGTGCGGTATCATGCCATGTAGTGGTCGTCGTTTCGCTCTTATTGTAAAAAACGTTGTTATAGAAATACGTCATGGATTTGAACGGGTCGCGGTGCATGAATTTTGTGCGGGCCCCATCGTACATGATAACGTTATTCACAAAATATGTAGGGGTAGTGCAAGCCGAAAGGAAATACTTGATGATGAAATCCCCGCCGTCATCACTAATATTGTAGCGGATTATGTCGTTATCATTTCTGCCCATATAAAGCATCCAGCCGCAGGGATTGTTGTGCGAATAGTTGAACTGATACACAACATCTTTCAAGCCAGAGTCCATGTCATAAGGGCTTCCATCCGCATTTGTAGACGGCCCATTATAGACCTCGTTAAACTGGAAAATCGCATTTTCGGATTTCCACGGATACAACGCAACTGTGGGGCGGAAAGACGGATACCTTTTCAGGAAGCCGTCGACGACATTGTATTCTACAACGGCATTCATCGCGTCGCAGAGATCGATGCCTCCCTGGCCAATATCCTCCATGTAATTATGGCCGATGTAGATATCTCTCATCCATAGGTTGTTCGGCCCAATTGCCTGCTGATAATTTCCCCGCACGGTATCCACATATCCGGTGATCCCAAGCAAATCGACCTTTCGGATCGTATTGTTTACGATGCGAATATCCCGAAAAGACGTGTTTGGCCGGATCTCACTACCTACCACGTTAAAAATGATTCCGCCTGTGAACGTATCATTCCAGTCGTTCGGCCCATCGACATCATGCACATAGCAATTTTCGATGTAAATATGATCCATGATGCCATCAGCGTCGTCCGCGAGTTGGTCTCCGTCCACGATGAGCAAAATTCCATTGCGGGTTTTGTTTTTGTTTGGATAAGAGTTGTCTCCTTGTGGACGCTGCAGCACGATGTCCACGTCAAAGTCATCATCATTGGTGACTTCAAGGTTCCTGATCTCCCAATATTCCTGATTGCGCAAATGAACGGCGCCAGAATAAGTAAAGCCTCTATCAACACCCATTCCGTTGATTACCGGGCGGGCATCTCCACCATATTTGTCGATTTTGATCGGAGCGTCTTCTGTGCCGGACCCCTTGGGCCACAGCCACTCCCCGTTCCAGACGCATCCGGATTTCAGCAAGATCTGATCGCCTGGTTGGAACGTTGTGGCGGTAACCTTTGTAAGACTTTTCCACGCCTGTGCCGGCGAGGTTCCCGGATTAGAATCGTTACCATTGTCCGCGTCAACATAATATGTCGTGCCGTTTGATGTGCTCCCGGTTTCTGCAAAAACCGGGGACATCGGTGAGACGGTTATGGTAAGCAGGAGCAACAGTACCAGGAAGCCGGACATAACTTTTTTCACATGGTTCATCTCCTTTATCCAATTTTCACCTTCGCCAAAAGGTTCTCATTGACCGAAACCGAACACATATCACGTTGAACCTGAAGGCATGTTTCCACCTTTTCCGCAGCAAGAATATCTAAAATACGGTTTTGCACCTCCTCAAAATCATAGATTTGCTCCTCGCTTTTGTGGATAACTTGAAGCAGATAATATCCTTGCTGCGTTTTAACGATTTCTGACACTTCACCTGCATCCAAGGACGAGCAGGCGGCAAGCACTTCACTTTCGCCATGCAGGTCAGCTTTTTGCGACAGGGAAGTAAACGTAAACTCCGTCGGCTCTTTGGAACTTGCATATACTGTGCAGGCGTCGGTAAAATCCATTCCAGATTTTATTGCTTCTTTGGCGGAAAGAATAGCTTCGTAAGCGTCCTCCGTATCAGCCGAAACGAGCAGGCCTTGCACCTGCATTTCTCCCATGTAGGAGAACAGCGAGTGGTTTTTATTATAGAATTGGCGGAGCTCCTCCTCTGTAATGCTCCCCTCGGATATGATCTCTTCCGCGATCAAATTTCGGAGGTTGCTTATCAAATGCCTGTAATAATTGGTAAATGAATACTCTGCCGGCCCATAGATCACGCCGTTTTCTTCCATGGTGTTTTGCCTATCTGTGTTAAAGCGTCTCCATTCCTCTTTTATGGTTTCCAGATCGATGCTTGCGATCAACGCTCTGTCGCTTGCCTCCTGCAAAACCATGGCGTCAGTTATCAGTGCGTCTAATGCCCTTTGTACAGCATATTCATGCGGCGTGATCCCGTCGTACTTCGTTTCCCAGAATTCTTCACCGAAGTCTGTACAGCCGTAGTTCTGTGTAAAGTAAACGGTTGTCGCGCTTTTCTGCTCCTGCAGAAAGCCTTTCCACTCCTCAGCCAATACGTTTTGATCATTGATTTTGACAACTGGCGTTCTCGCTTTGAGCACCCGGAGCCATACAAAGCACAATGTGATAAGCACGCCCGCTGTTATGATCAGGATCAGCGTCACGTTGCTCTTTCTCACTTTTTTTCTGTTCATTTCAAAATCACCACCCAAATACTGATTCAGGCATTTGCTCAAGTCAATTATTGGGCAATTTCTGACAGAATGGAATGCAGAAAGTTGCTAAAAAGCTGGAGGATATTTACTTTATCGAAACGGCGCATGACGCATTGCACAAAGAGCTGCCTTCTAAATGGGCAGACTAACGGAAACGCGCACAACCAGTGCTAAGAATGGTTGTTTTAAGACTATATGCAGAAGCGGTGGTTCTTTCTGTGCAGTATGCGAACGATGATCTTCTTCTCAAAACCATCCAAGATAATGGGAGTGGATATCGTTCAAAAGCTTTTAAAGAAACGCATAAAGTCAACTCGCTCGCCGTTTATCCACGCCTCCATATGAAGGTGGTTGCCTGTGGAGTTTCCCGTGCTGCCCACGAATCCGATCACCTCGCCCTGTTGAACCTGCTGTCCAGGTGTGACGCAGATGGCAGAGCAATGAGCGTAAAGTGTTTCAAGACCATCCCCATGGTCAATTTTGATATGGTAGCCGTAGCCCCCGCCCCAGGAGTCGATGCCGTTGGCGATGGCCACGGTACCGGCGGCAGCTGCCAGAATAGGCGTTCCCGCCGGAGCGGCGATGTCGGTTCCGTTATGGTAATCGATCTCGCCGGTGAACGGGTCCTCCCTGTATCCGAAGTGGGAGGTGACGGCGAATGTCTGCGGCAGGGGCCAGGCCAGCGCACCGATGGGTACCCAGCCTGTATCCGGGGCGATGACCTGCCCACCGCCGGCCGCAAGGCCGCCCAGCAGCTGCGCCCACAGGTTCTGGTTGTCCGGCTGCATCATCAAATTTAAGTACTCTTTCTGACGGCTGTTGAAATGGTATCCCTCTGCCATTTCAGCAGCCGTCTTGTGTGTGATCGTAATGGTCAACACCGTTTCCGTAACCGTCTCGATGGTAGTTTCTTCTTCTCCATCATCGTTGGTTGTCGTGACCTCCACCTCATGGGATTCCGCGCGGGTCGAGTAGCCCACGTCATTCATTTCCCAAAGGATAGCTTTCAGCACATCCACCTGCGCATTGCTCAACGAGGCTACCTGTTCGCCGTCAGAAGCGCCCGCAACCTTGGCGGAAAAGACCGCCAGCACCTCCTGCCAGTTGATGGAAAGACTGCCGTCGTTGGAGGTCATCTCCTGCCGGTCATGGACAACAGACTCCGAGATCTGTTGCAGGCGGTCCGCATAATCCCGGTTCAGATCCCGCACCGCCTGAGAAACGCTGGTGCCGGAGCCGGTAGACTCAACGCCGAAGAAGATGCCATAGCAGGAACCTGCTACCAGTGCGATCAGGCAGATAAGCAGGATAACCACCACCGACACCCATCCACCCGCGGCGATGGCCGCGCCGAGATCCTGTGCCGCTGTGATTGCTGCTTTCACGGCGGCTGCCACTGCATGGGCCGCTGCCCGGATACTTTGCGCAGTGGCTTTGGCCGCCACCTGCATGTGCTGGACAACATGCTGTGCCGTCTTCGCAGATCTCCGGGCGCTGGCGGCTGCCTGTTTTGCCCCTTTGATCCCTTTCCCGCCCTGCTTGACGGCCCTTGCCGCGCTTGGCTTGGGCTTGACCGCAGGCTGCCGCACTTTGATACTTCTTTTCCCGGCCTGTCTTGTCGGTGCGCCGGGCCGGGCCATGCCGGAAACCTGGTTTTTGATACGGGCCGCCGCCCGGCGTTCCTTGACCTTCTGGCCAGCAAACCGCGTCAGCTTTTGACCGCCATCATATGCTGTTTCCACTACTTTCTTTGCGGCAGCTTCCGCGCCGGACAGCATCTGGTCTCCCGCAGTATTGGCCGGTCCATTGCCGGGGGTTTCCCGCTGGGCGGCGAAAGGGGTGTTCATCGTCTCGCTCAAAGCCTTATCTTTGGTGTGCAGCCACAGCTCTTTCATAGCGGTCTTGGGTGCGGACCCGGCTCCGCCAAAGGTGTGAAGCCGGCCGCCTGTTGATTTGGTTTTTATGTCCTTCACAGCATCCTCCTTGTGGGATATGTGCCGGGGTTGGGAGGCCCCCGGCCTTTTGTCAAATCAATCATTCGCCGTTATATCCCCCGGATGGCTTCATCCGGTTTGGTCGTCATGAGCTTATACAGCTGGGTGTTTCGGGGGAAGTTGTTTTCAAAGGGGACGATGTTGCCGGCGCAGCGGATCAGGCCGCAGCCTGCGGCCACATTGGTGATGTACCCCACCTGCGCTTCCGAAATATGCAGCAGACGGGCCAGTTCCTCCCGGTCGGTGGGCGACTGATTCAGCAGGATGAGGAACTCCGAGTTTGCCAGCATGAGGCGGGCTGTATCAGAACGCAGGATCTCATCCACGTTCTGGGTCAAGCCGGTCACGAGGCCGTTGTACTTGCGGATCCGCTTCCAAAGTTTGTAGAAGAAGTCGGCACTGTACTGGTAGCGGAACAGCAGATAGAACTCGTCGGCAAACACCCAAGTGGTCTTGCCACGCTTCCAGTTCTGGATGACCCGGTTGAAGATGGCATCCAGAGTCACCAGCATGCCCAAGGGCATGAGCTGCTCGCCCAACTCCCGGATATCGTAGGCGATGATTCGGGCCTTGGTATCCACATTGGTGGGCTGTGCAAAGGTGTTCAGACTGCCCGTAATAAACAGCTCCGCTGACAAAGCCAGCCCTCTGGCTTCAGACTCCGGCTGCTTCAAGAGAATCTGGTACAGATCCTTCAGCGTGGGCGGCTGGCCGGTGTAATTGTTTGCCATGTACTCCCGGTACACCTCATAGGTGCAGCGATCCAGAATGGATTTCTCCTTGGCGGACACACCCTCAGAACCCACCAGCTGTTCGAACAGGGACAGCACGAACTGGGATTTCTCTATGAGCGGGTTGCGGGCATCGCCGTAAGCTTTGTCCATATCCAGTGCATTGATGTGGGTGTCGGAGGCCGCCGATACACGGATGACTTCGCCGCCCAGTGCCTCGGTGAGATAGCCAAACTCACTTTCCGGATCCAGAATCAGGATATCATCATTGGTGGACAGGGCGATGCTCACGATCTCCTCTTTGGCGCTGAAGGACTTACCGCTGCCGGACACGCCCAGACGGAAGCTGTTGCCGTTGAGGAGCTTGCGCCGGTCAGCCACGATCATGTTTTTGCTTACAGCGTTCTGGCCATAGTAGATGCCGCCGTCCTGCATGATTTCCTGGGCGCGGAACGGAATGAAAACGGCCGTGCTTTCCGTGGTCAGGGTGCGCAGTGCGGTGATCCTCCGCAGGCCGTAGGGCAGGACAGTGTCCAGACCATCTTTTTGCTGCCACCGCAAAATGCTCATCTGGCACAGATGTTTGCGGGCGACCGTGAGAAGGCTCTCGGTGTCGCTGTCCAGCTGTTCCTTGGTGTCCGCCAGATGCACCATGGTCACGAGGCCGAACATCATACGCTGGTCCCGATTGGTCAGGTCACCCAGCATCTCCTTGGTCTCGGCCCGCTGCTGCTCGATGTCATAGGGCAGCATAGCGGAAAAGTTGTTGGCGGCATTCTGACGGCGCTGCCAGTTGGCGGCGTTGGTCTCGACGCCCAGCAGCTTATTCTGGACCTCGCGCACCGCCTCATCGGTTGGTACGGGCAGGATATCAATGGACAGCATCAGGTCACGGTCCAGCTCGCAGAGTTCGGACACCATGCTATCCTTGATGTAGCTGGCGTATCCTTGCAGGTAGAGTACCCGGCCCCAGCGGTCATTCAGCTTGAAGTGATCCGGTTGGAACTCCATGGAGTCCGGGCAGAGCCAATCCTTGAAGCTGTGGCCCTGTTTCATCTGGGTCTTCAGATCGAACTCGAAGGCGGGCGGCTCCGATCCCTTGAAAAAGTCCCGGAAAATCCGCAGGCGGGTCACCAGATCCAATTCCTGACCGATGGAGGACAGCTGGGCAAGATGGGTGAGCAGATCAGTACCGACACGCGAGAAGTAGGCGCGGGCCTCCGCGATGTTTTTCTTGACCACACTGATGGTGATATACCGCTCCTGTACTACGCTGTTGCTGGTGCCGGTAACCTTGGAGAGCAGCATATCGTTGTACTCCTTGCGGAAATGATCCAACCCATCCTGCCGCATGGGAAGCAGCAGCGCCGCCTCGAACTCGGCCTTGTTGAGCCGCCGGTTATTGATGGTGATTTTGGCGCTGGCGCCGGAGTCCAGTGCGTTGAGCAGTTCGGAATAGTCCAAGAACATGGCCGTTTTGTCTTCCTTGCCGGCGATCTGGTAGTTGATGTCGGTGAACGAGAACGTCTTGGAGAACTGCGGCCCCACCTGAAAGATTCCGTCCGACCAGATGCGGCGGATGGGAATGGCATCCTGCACCGAGCGGGGAATACGGAACTTATCCCGTTCCGCTTTAGTCGCTTTGCTGAGAGTTTTAATAATAGGCATCCTCCTTATCTGGTTTCGAGGCCGGAGCATTTTCTCCAGCCGGTTTGTTGCCGTCTCGCTCTTTCTTCTTACGGGGCGGCTTTTTCCCCTGCTCTATGGCAGGCTGCAATGCCTGGTAGTACAGACTGTCTGACCGAAAGACAAGGCAGCGGGGTGTCAGAACTTGGGACTTGAACCACGCCCACAAAGTCTGTTCTGCGGTCATGCCGTGGTAGGTGAAAAAGCCGCAGGCAGCGAACGGAGCTGCTCCCAGAATGCAGATCCAGCCTACACTTTCTGTACCCACCAACGGGTCGAATACAAAATAAAGCCCGACTGCGGCGCTCAGTGCCAGCAGCGAGCAGGTGAATTGCCGGGCCGAGAGCCCGAAGAAGATGGATTCCCGATACTCCCTGATTTCTTTGGGGATTTTTACTTCGATAGGCATTCCCTCCTGTTCGGATAAACAAAAAACGCGCCGCTTTTCAGCGACGCGCCTGATGGATATTCACTCACAGATATTTTGCGTAGTTTTGTGACCCGTGGAAGATCCGCAGGATCACAACCTGTTGTTCCCGTTCCTGCACACGGTAAACACCAACATAGTTTCCAAGCAAAAATTTCCGGTATTCTTTGCCGGCGTGACTCACACTGTGTGCGACTTCGAACATGCTCGGAAACTGCTCCATCTGCTCCAGAACTTGTGCGTATTCAGCAACCAGTGTACTTGCCGCCTGTTCGGAATACAGCTGCTGTGTCAGGTATGCGAGGATCCGATCCAAGTCCCGGTCGGCATCCTCGGTGATCACAACCTTATACGCCATACTTTTCCCTCAGTGCGGCAAATGCCTTTTGGGCATCAAGTACGTTCCCAGCGGCGACCTGTTCTTCTGCCGCTGCCAGTTTTGCTTCCGCCTCTGCCAGTACCATCTGGCGTTCATAGGCTTCCATGCTCATGATCACCATATCGCCATAGCCGTTCTTGGTCACATAGATGGGTTCATGCGACTCGTGGCACATTTGGGAGATCCGGTTGGTGTTTTTCAGTTCCTTAATGGGTACGATTTGTGGCACTCGAGGTCACCTCCTTATCATGGCCATATTATACCATAATTCCGTCCACTTATGCAACTTGAGTTACAGTCCCATCAATTCCTTGATGATTCGGTCGCTCATACGCACAGCTCCCACCAGCACCAACAGGTTGAAGATGAGTTCGCCCACATAACTCCAAACAGCAGTTACCGCAGATACGTTGGAATCCACGGCAGGCGGGGCAGCCGCCATTACCGAAAAGATGATGCAGGCCAATGCGATGACAGCACCTTCCAGACATACTCCTGCATAGCTGCGGAGAAAGTTCTTGCCCACATTGCTGGTAGGTTCACCCGCAAAGGTGGACAGCGGAATGGGCGCCAGCGCAGTGTACATGTAGAGTTTGAACATACGACTATACACCGTCAGGATCATCAGGAAAGACAGCACAGTAATGAACAGTCCGCCAATCAAGGTTACTGCCCAGAGCGGGATGGAATCCCAGAAGCCTACTTGGTTGATCTTGTCGATGATATCTTGTGGCAGGGTAGTTCCGCCTGCGCCTGATACGCCCGATTGGGTGATGATGGTTGAAACTATCCCCTGTATCACTGAGAGAACTGCCAGCATCAAATCAAGGCCATGTCCCACGGCTGCTTTGGCAAGCACAAAGCGGAAGAACAGCTTTAACGCTTGCTCCGGACGCTTGACCTCCACGAAGCTGCCGCAGGTCTTGACCACACCTACGGCGAAGAACAACACCAACAGACCATATCCAATGCCCTGCAATGCTCCGTGGATTCCCAACATAACCTGCCAGATGCCGCCCCCCTTAAATGTGGCGGGGTCCTGAGTGAGCAGACTCCAAATCTCTGCCAGCTTATCATTCCAGGTTTGCAGAGCAGAGTTCAGATTGTCCACGATCCAATTCGTACCGCATCACCTCCCTCCTTGTATTTCTGCTGTTTCAAGGGGTACCGGTGATGAGGTCCAGGATCTCCTTGGTGAAGGTAATTACAAGACCACCTGCCAAGGTCAGGAAGCCTTGGGACCGCTGACTGGGGTCGTGACTCTGGAAGGACAGTCCGACCTGTACAATGCCCCAGCCCAGCAGGATCAGACCGATGGCACGGATCAGGGAGAAGATGAAGGTGGACAGGTTATTGACCACGGTAAGCGGGTCAGTAGCCGCGGCAAGGGCAGTGATGGAGAGGCAGTAGGTGCCAATCATCAAAGTTGCAAAGGTCGTAAAGCGCATACGCCCCTTCTGGCTCAGCCGCAGCGGTTCGGTTTTGCGGTTCTGATCGTTCTTTTTAGAAAACAACTTCAATTACATTCCTCCTCAAATCAAATAAAATCATCGGGTTCGAGCAGTTCATAGTCCTCGTACCGCTGCGGATCATATTCCATATCGTCAGCAGCATTACGAACTGCGGTATAGTCGTAGGGCGGCGCGCCGCCGTCCTCTGTCAGATGGATGGTGGGATGGTGCATCAGGTCATACTTGTCATCCAGCATAGGGCGCTCTCCTCGAACGAACAGGATGCATTTCCGATTATCCAACATTCGCACCTCATCGGGCGTCAGCAGCTCTCGTCCTGTCTGTTGGTCGTTGATGGAGTAGCTTCCGTTCCGGCCTTTGGTATGGCCGTAGGTGTGGGTGTCCAGGGTCTCTTTCCCCATGAGTTCGGAGACATACTTGTGGGTCTCCTTTTCGTTGCCACCCAAGTACAAAAACTCATCGCAGAGGCCCACCAGCGATTCCCACTGCTCCTTGAAGAGAGCTTTCAGCTGTGCCATGTTCTGGGCAATATACGAGCAGAAAATGTTTCGGCTTCGCATGGTGGAGAGCCACGGCAGGAAGTTGTCGGTGGGAAGGGCTATGTTGGGTGCCTCGTCAATGAGCAGATGGACTGGCACCGGCAGCCTGCCCTTGTACTTTCGGTCGGCCACATAATACAGGGTCTGGATAAGTTGGCCGTAAATCATGCCTACCAAGTAGTTTAGGGATTTATCCGAGTCCGGCAGGCAGCAGAACAACGCCACCTTTTTCTCCCCC
>ERZ1673695.1191-NODE-1191-length-29130-cov-9.488977_pt1 | contig 29130 bp, 30 predicted proteins | sample MGYA00580225_ERZ1673695 | MGnify/ENA primary metagenome ERZ1673695 (study PRJEB41218, sample SAMN15661739) | gut metagenome | host: Homo sapiens | place: Canada: London | collected 2015-08-20/2019-03-30 | study: EMG produced TPA metagenomics assembly of... | reverse complement strand
TGTGCCGAAGATAGTTCGCTGGAAACGGCGCGTGAAAATAGGTAGTCGCCGACTTAAAAAAACGCTTCAGAAGGAATTCTGAGGCGTTTTTCTTTTGCCGGAAAGCTTTGTCAAATCTTTTTCTCCGGGTTTATACAGGGATGCTGGTATCAAAAAATATCAGAGTGCCGGCAGCGTCCAGATTTCTCCGCCTTCCTCCCCATCATGTTTTTTGGCAAAAATCACCATATAGTCTGCCGCTTCACCTTGTCCATCTGCGGCCTCCTGCTTCACAATTTCAACGCAGTACTCAACAGTATTGCCATTGTATTGATAATAATACAGAAAATTTGCCACCAATGCATTCGCAGCTCTTTTCCACGCCTGCGGATCAACAGCATTCTCCGGCATGGAAAAGACAGCCGTTCCGAATCCGTCGTCACCGACAGTTACATCTGTCGGCCAAATATGGGTTACATTCTGAGGCTCAAAGACATCCGTGTATCCAGCCTCAACTTCCTTAAGATATGCCTCCAGAATGGCCCGTGCTTTTACGCCCAGCGCTTTGTTTTCGACCAGATTATAAGAATCCTCGTTTTGCTCAACTGCCGCTTTCAGTGCAGTCTTTACTGCATTTTTTGTCTGCTCCGAACTGCTGCTACCGCCGCTGGGCCAGCAGCCTGTCACTGCAGTCGCAGAAAACTTACAATAAAAAAGCAGCTCTGCCAAGGCAGAGCTGCAAAGTTAGCAATATGGGTAAAATCAGCGCTTAGAGAACTGAGGTGCACGACGGGCAGCTTTCAGACCGTATTTCTTACGTTCCTTCATACGAGGATCGCGGGTCAGGAAGCCTTCCTTCTTCAGAGCAGCACGGTTCTCCTCGTTCTGCTGCAGCAGAGCGCGGCTCAGGCCGTGGCGGATAGCGCCAGCCTGACCGGAAACACCGCCGCCGGAAACGCGGACGACGACATCGTACTTGCCCTCCAGGCCCAGCAGGACCAGCGGAGAACGGACGATCAGCTTCAGGGTCTCCAGACCAAAGTAGTTGTCGATATCACGATCGTTGATGGTGATCTTGCCAGTGCCGGTGTAAACACGAACGCGGGCAACGGAATCCTTACGACGACCAGTGCCGTAGAAATAAGGTTTGGTTTCGTACATGTTCGATTGCCTCCTTCTTAGAACTCGATCTTCTCGGGCTTCTGAGCTGCGTGAGCGTGCTCGGCACCCTGGTAGCAGTGCAGGCGGGTCAGAGCCTTAGCACCGATGGTGTTGGAAGGGATCATGCCCTTGACAGCGTAGGTCATGGCCAGATCGCTGTGCTCAGCCATCAGCTTGCTGTACTGGACCTTCTTCAGGCCGCCGATGTACTTGCTGTGGGTGATGTGGAACTTCTGCTCAGCCTTCTTGCCGGTCAGAACAGCCTGATCGCAGTTGATGACAACAACGAAATCGCCGCAGTCCACGTTGGGGGTATAATCGACCTTCTGCTTGCCGCGCAGCAGAACAGCGGCCTCAGCAGCGACGTGGCCCAGGCTCTTGCCGGCAGCGTCGAGCAGGTACCACTTGCGCTCGACTTCAGCGGGCTTCACGAGAGTAGTGCTCATATCTATTTCCTCCTGATAAGCTTTTTGTACGTTTCAGGCGCCCTTCTGGGGCGCGAGTGTCAGTATACATCATAAAAAGGTGCCTGTCAACAGCATTTTTTGATTTTTTCATTGTAATTTTTTCAATCTTGCAAAATCTCACGTTTTCTCTTGAATCCTCATTATTTCTAAAAACGCATTTTCTGCAAAATTTTCTGCCCACGGCCGCACATTTTCTGCCGCTGCCCGCTACAATTTTGTCTGCCGGTGTGGTATACTATAAAGGATATGGCAGCTTTTGCTGCGCACTGATACAAGGAGAATTTTTTACATGCCAAACGACATCGACCGCAACGCTTCTGCCCAGCGCCGCACCTCCAAGCTTCTGGCCGCTATGGGCATCTTTGTTGCTCTGGGCATCATTGCTTACATTATTTTAACGCTGCTGGTCAACCGCAGCGTGCCCGCAAACCCGGACACCCACTACACCGGCACAAACGGCGTTTCCGTCTACTATGACAGTTCCATCTGGAAGGTATGCCAGATGACCGAGGACAGCACCCTTGGTACCGTGCTGGAACTCGCCACGGCAGACAGCGCCGACGGTGAGGACTACGAAGCTGTGCTGCTGCAGCGCGGCACTGCCGACAGCTACGCGGACTTTATCGATGCGTCCGAGAAGGACCTCAAGCAGGCCTATGGCGTCATCAAGCCCCGCAAGGTGAACCTGACCGTGGACGGTGCCGAGGTGGAGGCCGTGCGCTGCGACATTCAGGCGTATTATGCGGTGCTGGCCACCATTACCTACCCCAGCGGTGACGTGGTGTATGTTTCCGGCCTGACCAAACTGGCCTCCATCAACGACATTGTGAATCTTGTGGAAAGTGTGACCCTGTCATGAGCAGTTCCCGTGCGATGCAGCGTCTGTGCGGCCTGATGCGCAAGGCTGTGCAGGACTATGAAATGATCGCCCCTGGCGATAAAGTGGTGGTGGGCGTTTCCGGCGGCAAGGACAGCGTGGCCCTTACCATCGGCCTTGCCGAACTGCGCAAGTACATCGGCTTTGATTTTACGGTGCAGGCCGTCACGCTGGACCCGCAGTTCGGCGGCAGGCCCATGGATTACACCGTATTGCAGGAGCTGTTTGCCCAGTACGATATCCCCTATGAGATCCGCCGTACCGAGATCGGCCCTGTAGTGTTCGACTACCGCAAGGAGAAGAACCCCTGCGCCCTGTGCGCCAAGCTGCGGCGCGGCGCGCTGCACACGGCAGCGCAGGAACTGGGCTGCAACAAGGTGGCGCTGGGCCACCATCTGGACGATGCCGTGGAGACCTTTTACATGAATCTCTGGCGGGAGGGCCGCATCGGCTGCTTCTCGCCGGTCACTTATCTTTCGCGCCGGGACCTCACCCTCATCCGGCCCATGCTGCTGGCCACCGAGCAGGAGGTCATTTCCGCAGTGAACGCCGAGGGGCTGCCCATCGTCAAGAGCGTCTGCCCTGCTGACGGCGTGACCGTGCGCGAACAGACCAAGGAGTTCGTCAAGGAGCGCTGCCGCACCGACCACGCTTTCCGCCAGAAAACCCTGCACGCACTGCAGGAGAGCGGCATCGATGGCTGGCGGCCCGTCCACACCGGGCGCGGCAGCTTTGCAATTACAAACGAGGAAGAATGAATCATGAAGACTCAACCTTTTGAAAAACACGTCTGGGCCGAGATCGACCTCGATGCCCTGCGGCATAACTTCCGGGCCGTCAAAGCCCGGGCCGGCGACCTGCCGCTGTGCGCGGTGGTCAAGGCCGACAGCTATGGCCACGGCGCTGTGCAGTGTGCCCGCGTTTTTGCGCAGGAGGGTGCAGCATGGCTGGCAGTGAGCTGCCTGACCGAGGCCGTGCAGCTGCGTCAGGACGGGCAGACTCTGCCCATCCTTATTTTGGGCCATGTTCAGCCGGAGTACGCCCAGACCCTCATCCACGAGGATATCACCGTAGCGTGCTACTCCACCGAACAGGCGCAGAACCTTTCCGCTGCTGCCGTAAAGGCAGGCGGCAGAGTAAAGATCCACCTCAAGGCAGATACCGGCATGGGCCGCATCGGCTTTGCCCTGCGCACCGATTTTGATGCCGCCATCCGCGAAATGCTGGCTGTGTGTGAGCTGCCGGGCCTTGAGATGACCGGCCTGTTCCAGCACTTCTCGGTGGCCGACGACACCGCCGAAGAGAACGTTGTCTATACCGCGGAGCAGCACGCACTGTTCGTCAGAGCGTTCCATGCGCTCAAGGCGGCAGGCCGCGAGCCGCAGACCGTCCACTGTGACAACTCTGCGGGCGTGATGCTGCACCCGGACTGGCCCGAGGGATTGGCCCGGGAGCGCTGCATGGCGCGGCCCGGCATCATCCTCTACGGCTACGACCCCAGCGACGAGGTGCGCTTTGGGCAGTTCCGGCCGGTGATGACCCTCAAGACCGTGGTGAGCATGATCAAGGAAATGCAGCCCGGTCAGAGCGCCAGCTATGGCCGCCGCTTCACCGCCGAAAAGCCCACGCTGGTGGCCACCCTGTGCACCGGTTATGCGGACGGTTATCCCCGCCAGCTGAGCTGCGGCAAGGGCATCGTGGAGATCCACGGCAAGGCCTGCCCGGTGCTGGGCCGCGTGTGCATGGACCAGATGATGGTGGATGTGACCGGTATCCCGGACATCCACGAGGGCGACGAAGCCATCCTGTGGGGCGGCAGCGTCAGTGATACTGCCGAGACCATCGCCCGCAAGACCGACACCATTTCCTACGAGGTGCTGTGCGGCGTGTCCCGCCGCGTGCCCCGCGTCTACCTCGAGCACGGAAAGATCGTGGATGTCGAGGATTGGATACTGGAAGCTTAAATTTCTCCCGGAGGAACTACATGGCAAGAGACAATATCCGCAATTTCTGCATCATTGCACACATTGACCACGGCAAATCCACCCTGTCGGACCGTATTCTGGAGCTGACCAAGAGTGTGGACGAGCGCACCATGGAAGACCAGATTTTGGACAACATGGACATTGAGCGCGAGCGCGGCATCACCATCAAGGCCCGCGCTGTCACCATGAACTATACCGCCAAGGACGGCAAGACCTACGAGTTCAACCTCATCGATACCCCGGGCCACGTGGACTTTGCCTACGAGGTCAGCCGCAGTCTGGCCGCCTGCGAGGGCGCCATCCTTGTGGTGGATGCCACCCAGGGCGTGGAAGCTCAGACGCTGGCCAACACCTACATGGCGCTGGAGCATGATTTGGAACTGGTGCCCATCCTGAATAAGATCGACCTGCCCAGCGCCCACCCGGACGAGGTGGCGCAGGAGGTGGAGGACGTGATCGGCCTGCCCTGTCTGGATGCGCCCCGCGTCTCTGCCAAGACCGGCCTGAATGTGGATCAGGTGCTGGAGCGTGTCGTCACCGACATTCCTGCTCCCACCGGCGACCCGGATGCCCCGCTGAAGGCGCTGATCTTCGACAGCATCTACGACAGCTACAAGGGCGTTATCGTCTATATCCGTGTGTTTGAGGGCACCGTGAAGCCCGGCGATACCATCCGCATGATGGCCACCGGCGCGGAGTTCACGCTGGTAGAAGTGGGCCACATGGGTGCTACCAACCTTTCTCCCTGTGCCCAGCTGCAGGCTGGTGAGGTCGGCTATCTGACCGCCAGCATCAAGACCGTGCAGGACACCCGCGTGGGCGATACCGTCACGCTGGCCAATAATCCCACCGCCGAAGCACTGCCCGGCTACCGTCAGGTCAAGCCCATGGTGTTCTGCGGCATCTACCCCGCCGACGGTGCCAAGTACCCCGACCTGAAGGATGCACTGGAAAAGCTGCAGCTGAACGACGCCTCCCTCACCTTTGAGCTGGAGACCAGCGCCGCGCTGGGCTTCGGTTTCCGCTGCGGCTTCCTTGGCCTGCTGCACATGGAGATCATCACCGAGCGTCTGGAACGCGAGTTCGATCTGGATATCATCACCACCACGCCCAGCGTGCGCTACCGCCTTACCCTGACCGACGGCACTGTGGAGATGATCGACAATCCTTCCAGCTACCCCGACCCCTCCAACATCGTCAAGCAGGAAGAGCCTTTTGTGGATGTTCACCTGTACACCCCCAACGACTATGTGGGCGGCCTGATGGATCTGTGCCAGAACAAGCGCGGCGTGCTGATCGACATGAAGTATCTGGACGATGTGCGGGTTGATCTGCACTATGCTCTGCCGCTGGGCGAGATCGTGTACGACTTCTTTGATGCCATCAAGAGCCGCAGCCGGGGCTACGCCAGCTACGATTACGAGTTTAAGGAGTACCGCGAGAGCGACCTTGTCAAGCTGGACTTCCTGCTCAATGGCGACCCTGTGGACGCGCTGTCCATGATCGTGTTCCGCGATAACGCTTACGCCAAGGGCCGCCGCATCTGCGAAAAGCTGCGGGATAACATCCCCCGCAACCTGTTCGAGATCCCGGTACAGGCCGCCATCGGCGGAAAGATCATTGCCCGTGAGACGGTCAAAGCCATGCGCAAGGACGTGCTTGCCAAGTGCTACGGCGGCGACATCTCCCGCAAAAAGAAGCTGCTGGAAAAGCAGAAGGAAGGCAAAAAGAAGATGCGTCAGCTGGGCAGCGTTTCCCTGCCCAGTGAAGCCTTTACCGCTGTGCTCAAGCTGGACAGCGACGACGATTAAACTTTATAGATCAAAGAGAACCCGCGCTCTGGTATGCTGCAATGCACCCAGCGCGCGGGTTCTATCTGTTTTTTCACAACCTCAGTTTACAACAAAAATGAGATAGGCACCCCCTTTCGGGGAAACCTATCTCATTTTTTGTTGTTGGGACTATTTTGCAACAGTCCCTTTACGTTGGGGCGTTAGGGGGCCGCTTACAGTCTCTTGACTGCTCTTTTCCGATTTGCTTCTGCCCGGATTATACATGATTTCAGTGCGAAAGTCATCGAAACCTGCGCGAAACGTTCTTGAATCTGCGTGAACGAATCATCTGGGCAGCAAAAAAGCCCCGGAAAGGCTGTCTGGGTGCCTTCCGGGGCTGCTGTGAAAGATGACTGCATCAGTAATACTTTTCAGTCAAAAAGTACTACTGATACACTGCTTCGAGGGCTTTCTCACTCACTTTTCTGCTTCAGGCGGGCGTATTCGGCATCGGCCTGAATGGCTGCAGAGGTGAAGCTGTTGTTGTTCCACCAGCTGATCAGCGCGGCCACGGTGGTGATGCCGGCGGTCACCAGCTGTTCCACAGTCTGGCTCTCAATGGGCAGCATAGGTTTGCCCAGAGCGCTCAGCACCTGATTGGTCAGGGCAAGCAGCAGCACAGCGGTGCGGGCGATGGTGGCGGCAGAAATTTTACCAAAGTTCATATCAATTCCTCACTTTCTCATTTTGTTCAAGGTCAGCGATGCGGTGGTTGGCCACCTTCATCTGTTCTTCTAAAATCGGTACGCGGCGGGCAAAATTGTTATGCTCGCGCACCTCGCGGGTCAGCTCTTCGAGCTTGGTGTCGGTCACGGCCTGACTGCGGCTGTTGGCAATCAGCACGCCGATCAGGGTCACGGCCCCGGCAATGACAGCGGATAAGATCGTTTCCATTCCGTTCACCGCCTTTACCCGACCCACCGGCTTTTTGCTTTGCGCACATCCACATGGACAAAGCCTTTTGCGGGGTAGCGGCCGATGCCGCCGGTGCCGGGCAGCAGGGTCTCGGCGTAGGCGGCAAGCTGCTCCACCGGCACGCCGGACACCCGGATATCCGCGGCACGGCCATACTGATGCTGGCTGTAAACCGCTCCGCCCACAGCCTTGTTGTGTGCAGCGGTGCGGTAGCCGCTGGTAATGACCACCGGTGCGCCAAAATGGTCACGGATGGCCTGCAGCACCTGCACCAGTTCGCTGTCCACAAACAAAGGGTCGGTGCCGTCTTTGCAGGCAAATTCCTTTGCGCGGAAGCTGCGGCTCAGCAGCGTTTCGCCATCCCTTGCGCGGGAGTAAACGTTAAGCATGGCTATCCTCCTGCAGCAGCGCTGCCACGGCATCCCTCAGCCGGGCGGGCACATCCTCCAGCGTTTTGATGCCCTTGCGGATCAGGGCCGCATAGATCCTTGCCATTACACACCACCTCCTTCGTACAGTTCACACAGGGCCAGCTGCAGGTCGGTCAGCTGGCAGGTCAGGCTGGCAATCGTCTCGGGCAGACGGGCTGCTTCCTCGGCCTGCTGGCGCTCTTTTTCCCGCGCGGCCAATTCTTCTTCCGTATAGCGGATGTATCTCTGCACCGGCACCTGTTCGGTCCATGCGGCCTGCGCAGGCACGCCCGGCACATCGATGACCTTCCGCACATCCCTGCCGCCGCCGGGATACTCCGTTACGGTCTCGTAGTGGCTCACTTCCTCCACGCCTTCCACGGCGGGGTGCTCCACTGGCTCGGTGCCGCCCACCAGATACCCAAGCGTCAGGTCAGGGGTCTCAATGGCTGCACCGTTCTCGTCAATGATCTTCATGGTTCAAAACCTCCTTTCTCAGGCCACGCGCCGCCAGATGTGCACATAGTAGGCGGCAGGCTGCACGGTGGCGCTGCGGCCGTAGATGGCATTAGACTTGGATGCATCCAGACTGAACTTATATACATCAGAAAAGGAATTGTATTCGCCCGTAGATGCGATCACGTTGCCGGCAGTGAATGCGCCGGATACCTTATGTTCACCCTTTTTTACATCCGCGACAAAAGAGCCTGTGATGTTCGGCAGTCCGGCCTTTACTGTGGTGCCCGCTGCGTGGCTACTGCTGGCACCCATCAGCACGCGCTCCGATGCGATCTGCTCCCATGTGCCGCCAAACAGGGCGGCAGGGCTGGTGGGGTCGGTGCTCTGGTAGATGCTGCCCACCGGGTAGGCAGCGGAGCTGGGTGCGGCCAGCAGAGCATCGACATCTTCCTTTGTATAATAGGAAGAAAAATCGGCACCGAAGGTGCGCAGGGCGTTTGCCTTTTCGGCAGCGGTCCATTCCCCGGCGGCTGCGGCGGTGGTCAGAGCCTTCTTCACGCCATAAGGCAGCAGGGCTGCGGTCAGCGGCAGAAGTGCATCCGTCATGCTGTCCAGCTGTTCGCGGGCAGCTGGTGCGATGATCAGGGTTCCGTCGCTGCGCACGTTGATGCCGCAGGCGGGGTCCACCCGCACTGCGCCGGGGGCCGAAGCCGTGGGCACCGTGCTGCTGCGCAGATAGGGCGACAGATCCGGCATGGCGGCAGTATCGGTCAACACGGCCCCGGTGTTGGGGTCCACGCTCAGCACCCGAAGCAGCTGGCCGGAGACCGGAACTGCCGGGCAGGGAAGTGCCCCCACATCCTGCGCCGTCAGTTTTACGATGCCGCTTTTGCCGTTCACGCTCACTACCTGACCGTCGGTAGGCACCAGCTCCTCTGCCCGTGCGGCAGCAGCCTCGGCACGGGCTGCACAGCGGGATGCAGCGGCACTGTCGGCGCTGGTGCGCTGTGCCGCGGTCTGGGCCTGTGCCGCATTGGATGCCGTGCTTGCAGCACTGGCTGCGGCACGCTGCGCGGCGGTGGAAGCGGTACTGGCACTTTCCAGCACACGCGCCACGAACTGCTCATACTGCGAGGGCGGCAGCTCTTCCGCGCCGCCGTCGGTGGGCAGGATGGCGTAGGTGTCGTAGCTGCCGGGCCGGGTATAGGCGGCGTAGCCGCTGGCATCGATGGCTGCCAGCATCCACTGTCCGCCGGTGCTTCCGGTCAGGCGGCGGTCCACGGTGACGCAGTGCTGCGTGTCCAGTGAGACCGGTGCCAGCAGGGTGCCGTCGCTGCGGCGCAGGTAGAGCGCAACGGTGCACCCGGCCCATGCTTCCGGCAGCGTGAAGCACAGCTCGTCCACACCGGCAGCGTTCTGTGCACCGAGGTGCAGGCGGTGCGGCTGGGACAGAAATTCAGTGCCGCCGCACTGCCTTTGAATGATCTTGATGTTCACTTGAAAACCTTCCTTTCTGTTTTTTGTTTGATTGTACAGCCGCTGCCCGGCAGCTGCCAGTGTGGTCTTTTGCTGCACAAATTTCTGTGCTTCGGCATTTTGCCGGAAGGCGCTTTTCATGGGTAATTCGCACAGTTCTTTGTGGGTGAAAAATGGGATGAAAAAGAGGTGGCTTTGTACGGAAAAACCAGCGATTTTTGGCCGCTTGCCGCATGGGAAAACGAACCCAAAAGTGCAGTTTCCGGTGCAAAAAGTCCAAAATAAATGTTAAAAATTCGTGAACAAAACACCCCAGAAAACAGGTCGAAAATCGGAAGGAAATAACCGAAAAAACAATATTTTGGAGAAAACAATGTTAAAGTTGCACAAAAAACAACGTCAAAAAACTAACAAAGTATGAGAAGGTGATTTGACAAATGGCCATTGGACTGGTAAAATAAGAGCCGCTCAACGGAACCAACAGACGTTGCAGCGTTTAAAATTTATCTGGATGAAGTAAAAAGCCGTCTTATATACGGCGCGGCGCGGGCAGATGGGGTCCGGGCCGGGAGGGTAACTGCACCCTCCGCAGCGGAGTCCAAATTGTATACGATGCTCGATTTTACCAAAAAGAGGGCATCGTATTTGATTGTGGGGCCAGATGGCTTCTGCCCGCCCCGCAGTCCGGGCGGCCGGGGTATGAAAAACATGTCCGCAGCCGCAGCCAATTTTGAAAAGAGAGGAGTTGTCTCGTATCGCTTCCGTAAAATTGAAGAAAGCATTGTCTGACTGCAAGCATGCAGTCTCTCCCCGTGTGCTGGCGTTTTGTGTCATGGTCGTGTGCCTTGTGGCTACACTCAGTGTGACCGCTGCGAATCTGCGGCTGACCTACGTCACAGACTCCAATGGTGCCCGGCAGGTGATCCTCACCTCCGAGACCGACCCTGCACAGGTTATGAACCTTTCCGGCATCCAGTCCGAAGAGGGCGATCAGGTCTATTACACGGCCTACAGCGGCAATCTTGCCGCCCTGAACATTGAGCGCGCATTCTCCGTCAGCATCACTGCCGACGGTCAGGAGTACCCCGTCAAAATGGTGTTCGGCACCGTGGCGGATGCCCTGAAGCGTGCCGGTATCACCCTGGAGGGTGACGACTACACCGAGCCTGCTCTGGACCAGCTGGTGAGCGCAGGTTCCACCATCACGGTGCACCGCGTGGACTACACCGACCGTGTGGAGACGCAGGCCATCCCCTACGATACCGAGTACGTCTACACCAGCCTGTATTTCCGCAACACCGGCCGCGCCACCACGGTGCGCCATGGTGCGGAAGGCCAGCAGACCATCACCACCCGCGACCGCTATGTGGACGGTGAGCTGGAAAACAGCATCGTGGTGGATTCCACCACCACTGTGGAGCCGACCAACCACATCGTAAAGACCTATGGCGCAGGCGCGCCGGTCTCCCCGCTGACCGGCCCGGACGGCACCACCAATGCACCCGCCTCTTACAGCAAGGTGCTCACCGGCAAGGCCACCGGCTACTATTCCAAGACCGGCAAGGGTTCTTCCGGTCTTGGTTTGGGCTACGGCACTGTGGCTGTGGACCCGGATGTGATCCCCTACGGCACCAAGCTGTATATCACCTCCACCGACGGCAAGTTCGTGTACGGCTATGCGGTGGCTACCGATACCGGCATTGCCGTGCAGAAGGGCCAGATCCTTGTGGACCTGTTCTACGAGACCTACGCCGAGAGCGTGATCAATGGAGCTATTCAGGTGAACGTCTACGTGGTGGACTGAGCAGGCTGAAAAGAACCGGGGAAACCGGAACTGAAAATTTTCAACAGAAACAGAGAGCTTCTGTACACCTTCCCTTTGGGAGGGTGTGCAGAGGCTCTTTTTTATTGTCAGATTGGCAGGATTCACCATAAAATTTGTAAAAATTTGGCGGGTATGTATATAAGGAAAAAATATCAACGAAAAGATTATGGTAAATTTTACAGTAAAATGCGGCGAAACTCTTGAAAAACAGACCGAAATTCTTTAATATAAAAGGGTAAAAAGCTACAGGTGCGCTTTGTGCATCTGTACGGGGAGGAGCAGTCTATGAAACCGACCGAGGAGAAGATCCAAAGCAATGCATCGGACCTGCCGGTGTATTTGTTCAAACAGGGCAATAACTGTGAAGCATACCGCTACTTTGGCGCACACATGGAAACACGTGCCGGTGAAGCAGGTGTGGTGTTCCGCGTGTGGGCACCCCATGCTGTAGCCATCAGCGTGGTGGGCGACTTTAACAGCTGGAAGCCGGGCAGCCACCCGATGCGCAAGGTGGATGGCGATTCCGTATGGGAATTGTTCATCCCGGGCATGAAGGAATATGATGTTTATAAATACTGCGTGACCACCCGCGCAGGTGATCTGGTCTATAAGGCCGATCCCTATGCGTTCCACGCCGAGACCCGCCCGTCCAACGGCAGCAAGGTCTACGATATCAGTGGTTTTGCGTGGCACGATGATGCATGGCAGGCAGCACAGAAAAAGGCTGATGTGATCAACAGCCCGATGAATATTTACGAAATGCACGCCGGCAGCTGGAAGATGAAGGAGGGCGGCAAGCCCTACAATTATTCCGAGCTGGCAGACGAGCTGATCCCGTATATCACAGAGATGGGCTATACCCATGTGGAACTGCTGCCGGTCATGGAATATCCGTTTGACGGCAGCTGGGGCTATCAGGTCACCGGCTATTTTGCACCCACCAGCCGCTACGGCACCCCCAAGGACCTGATGGCTTTTGTGGATAAGCTCCATGCCGCCGGCATCGGTGTGATCATGGACTGGGTGCCTGCTCACTTCCCGAAGGATCAGTTCGGCCTGTACAACTTTGATGGCGAAGCCTGCTACGAGGACCCGAATCCGAAGCGCGGCGAACATAAGGAGTGGGGCACCATGGTGTTCGACTTCGGCCGCAGCGAGGTGCAGAGCTTCCTGATCTCCAGCGCGCTGTATTGGCTGGAGCAGTACCATATCGACGGTCTGCGCGTGGACGCGGTGGCATCCATGCTGTATCTGGACTATAACCGCAAGCAGGGCGAGTGGGAGCCGAACAAGGACGGCGGCAAGGAAAATCTGGAGGCTGTTGCTTTCCTGCGCAAGCTGAACGACACCGTGCTGGGCCGTCACCCCCACAAGTACATGATTGCGGAAGAATCCACTGCGTGGCCCATGGTCACAAAGCCTGCTTCGGACGGCGGCCTTGGTTTCAACTTCAAGTGGAACATGGGCTGGATGAACGACATGCTCAGCTACATGAAGACCGACCCGCTCTTCCGTGCCGGCAACCACAACAAGGTCACCTTCAGCTTCTTCTACGCCTTCAGCGAGAACTTTGTGCTGCCCATCAGCCACGATGAGGTGGTGCACGGCAAGGGCAGCCTGATCAACAAGATGCCCGGCGAGTACGACGCCAAGTTTGCAAACCTGCGCACCTTCTTTGGCTACATGATGGCCCACCCGGGCAAGAAGCTGCTGTTCATGGGTCAGGAGTTCGGCCAGTTCGCCGAGTGGAATGAGACAAAGCCGCTGGACTGGATGCTGCTGGGCTACGATAAGCACACCGAGCTGCAGACCTACGTCAAGACCCTGAACGCCTTCTACAAGGAGCATCCCGCCTTCTGGCAGGTGGATTACAGCTGGGAGGGCTTCCAGTGGATCGTGCCGGATGACTCGCAGCAGAGCGTCGTCGCCTTCCTGCGCAAGGACACTTCCGGCAAGCAGATCCTTGTGGTGTGCAACTTCAACCCCGTCCTGCGCGAGGGCTACACGCTGGGCGCACCGGTGGCAGGCTCCTACAAGGAGATCCTGAACAGCGACGATGCAGAGTTCGGCGGTTCCGGCGCAGTCCACAACAAGGCCGTGCGCACCCACAAAAAGCCGATGCACGGCTTTGAGCAGAGCATCACGATCACCCTGCCGCCCATGAGCACCCTGTATTTTGAAGTGCCCGCCAAGCGCACCCGCAAGGCCGCAGCGGACAAGACCGATAAGGCGGGAAAAAAGACCGCAGCCAAAAAGGCAAAGACCGCTGCGGAGAAAGCTGCAGCAAAGGTGGTAAAGAAGCCGGGCCGCAAGCCCAAGGCAGAAGCTGCCGCTGCAGAGGAAAAGCCGGTGAAAAAGACCGCCCGCAAGGCAAAGGTTGAGCCGGAAAAGGCCGAGGAAGCACCCAAAAAGCGCGGACGCAAGCCCAAGGCAGAGGCAGAACCCAAGGCGGAAAAAGCACCCGCAAAACGCACCCGCAAACCGAAGGAGCCCAAGGAATGACCCGGCACTTCGGCCGACCCATACCGCACATGTTGACGCTCATTTCCGAACAACGGAAATGTTAATGTTAAAGGGGAGAATAAAGCTATGGCAAAAGAAATTGTGGCAATGATCCTTGCCGGTGGACGTGGCTCGCGCTTGTACGCGCTGACACAGAAAACGGCAAAACCCGCAGTGTCCTTCGGCGGTAAGTACCGCATCGTGGACTTCCCGCTGTCCAACTGCGTGAACTCCAACATCGACACCGTTGGCATCGCGACCCAGTATCAGCCCCAGAAGCTGAACGAGTACATCGGCAATGGCCAGCCCTGGGATCTGGATCGTCTGCACGGCGGCGTGCACACCCTGCCGCCCTACGAGCAGGCAAAGGGTACCGACTGGTACAAGGGCACTGCAAACGCCATCTACCAGAACATTGGCTTCATCGACAGCTACGATCCCGAGTATGTGATTATCCTGTCCGGCGACCAGATCTGCAAGCAGGACTATGCCGACTTCCTGCGCTTCCACAAGGAAAAGGGCGCAGAGTTCTCTGTGGCTGTTATGGAAGTGGACTGGAAGGAAGCTTCCCGCTTCGGCCTGATGGTGGCTGACGAGAACGACCGCATCACCGAGTTCCAGGAGAAGCCCCCGGTACCCAAGTCCAATCTGGCTTCCATGGGCATCTACATCTTCAACTGGGATGTGCTGAAGAAGTATCTGGAAGAGGACGAAGCAGACCCCAACTCCAAGAACGATTTTGGCATGAACATCATCCCCGCCCTGCTGCGCGATGGCCGCAAGATGTACGCCTACCGCTTTGCCGGTTACTGGCGTGACGTGGGCACCATCGACAGCCTGTGGGAAGCCAACATGGAAGTGCTGGATCCCGAAAACTCCGGCATCGATATCTTCGACGAGAAGTGGAAGATCTACAGCCGCAACCCGGTCCTGCCTCCGCAGAAGATCGGCCCCCGCGCTGTGGTGCAGGATTCCCTCGTCACGGAGGGCTGCAAGATCTACGGCAATGTGCATCACTCTGTGCTGAGCGCAGGCGTTGTTGTGGAAGAGGGCGCTACCGTTGAGGACGCAGTCCTGATGGACGGCGTTGTGGTCAAGGCTGGTGCTGTTGTCAAGCGCTGCATCCTGGCGGAGGATGTTGTGATCGGTGCAGGTGCACGAGTGGGCGGCGATGGCCCCATTGCCCATGTGGGCACCGGCCTGACCGTCGGCGCAGGCGCAACCGTCAAGGAAGGTGCCAAAGTCTTTGAATCCGTCAAGGAGGGTATGGAAGTATGCTGAGCCAGAACACCAATGCGTTGGGTATTATTTTCCCCAACAGTTATGATAATACCGTCCCCGAGCTGGTGACCGAGCGCGCAATGGCTTCGATCCCCTTCGCGGGCCGCTACCGTATGGTGGACTTTGTTCTGTCCAGCATGGCAAACTGCGGTATCTCCAATGTCTCCATCGTGGTGCGCAAGAACTACCACTCCCTGATGGATCATCTGGGCACCGGCCGTGAGTGGGATATGGCCCGCCGTCACGGCGGTCTGAACATCGTGCCTCCTTTCGCCGAGAAGGGCGTGCGCATCTATTCCGGCCGTGTGGAAGCTCTGGGCTCTATCATGAACTTCCTGGAGAACCAGAAGGAAAAGTACGTGGTCATGAGCGACGCCAATGTTGCCCTGAACTACGACTTCAACGCTCTGCTGGCTGCCCATCAGGCAAGCGGTGCCGATGTGACCGTCGCTTACCAGAAGACCGAGATCCCCGAGGGCCGCAAGAATGACAACTACACCCTGACCGTTGATGCCGACGGCCGTGTGACCGAGCTGCTGTTCAACGATTACCGCCCCGGCGTGCAGAACCTTGACCTGAACATCTATGTTCTGGAGCGCGAGACCCTGCTCAAGCTGGTCCGGGATGCGACCTCCCGCGGCCTGATCTACTTCGAGCGCGATATTCTGGCCCACAATGTCAACATCCTGAACATCCACGCTCTGGAGTACACCGGCTATGTGGCACATGTCTGTGACATGAAGAGCTACTTCGACGAGAACCTCAAGCTGACCGATGACGAGAATCTGGAAAAGCTGTTCCCCAAGAAGAGCCCGGTCTACACCAAGATCCGCGACGACAACCCCACCCGCTATGTGCCGGGCTGCAAGGTGACTGACTCCATTCTGGCCGACGGCTGCGTCATCGAAGGCACAGTGGAGAACTGCGTGCTGTTCCGCGGTGTCAAGGTCAAGAAGGGTGCCGTCGTCAAGAACTGCGTGCTCATGCAGGACACCGTTGTGGAAGCCAATGCCGAGCTGGACTGCGTTGTTACCGATAAGAACGTGAAGATCACTGCCGGCAAGAAGCTGTCCGGCACCGAGAGCTTCCCGGTGTACGTGCAGAAGAAGCACACCGTCTGATTTTACTGAGTTATCCATAGGGGCGGCTTCCTCCCCGGTAGCCCCTCTTGAGAGGGGCGGGGGCATCTGTGTGCCCCCGCCTGCTCTTTTGTAAAAATGGTTCGTGCTGCCTGCAAGGGCGGTGGGGGAGAACGAAAATATCCCACTATATGAAAGGAGCGATCCTATGAGAATCCTGTATGCTGCTTCGGAAGCTGCACCCTTTGCAAAATCCGGTGGCCTGGCCGACGTTGCGGGCGCACTGCCCAAGGCTCTGGTCAAGGACGGCGTGGATGCCCGCGTCATTATGCCCCTGTACGGCGACCTGAAGTTCCGTGATACGCTGGAGTACGTGACCAATTATTCCGTCCCCGTGGGCTGGCGCAGCCAGTACTGCGGCCTGTTCAAGACCGAGCGGAACGGCGTGACCTACTACTTCCTGGACAACGAGTATTACTTCAAGCGCCGCGGCCTGTACGGCTTCTACGATGACGGCGAGCGTTTCGCCTTCTTCTCCCGCGCCGTTTTAGAGACCCTGTTCTACATCGATTTCACCCCCGATATCATCAACTGCAACGACTGGCAGACCGCTCTGGTGCCGGTGTACCTGAACCTGTACTATCGCCATCTGGATAAGTTCAACCGCATCAAGACCATCTTCACCATCCATAATATTGCTTATCAGGGCAAGTACGGCACCGACATTCTGGAGGACACCTGCGGCATCGGCCGCCGCGACCAGCACATCGTGGAGTACGATGGCTGCGCAAACTTCATGAAGGGTGCTTTCGAGACTGCCGATAAGATCACCACCGTCAGCCCCACCTATGCTATGGAGATCCTCGACCCGTGGTTCAGCTATGGTCTGGACGCTCTGCTGCGGGAGAAGCAGTACAAGCTGTGCGGCATTCTGAACGGCATCGATACCGATTCCAACGATCCCGCTACGGATAAGAACATCCCCTTCAACTACGACATCACCAACTTTGAAGAGGGCAAGGCAAAGTGCAAGGAAGCCCTGCAGGATAAGTTCGGCCTGAACAAGGATGGCAGCCCCGTCTTTGCCATGGTCAGCCGCATGGTTGGCATGAAGGGCTTTGATCTGGTGCAGAGCATCGCCGATGGTCTGGTGGACCGCGGCATCGAGCTGGTCGTTCTGGGCAGCGGCGAGAGCCAGTACGAGAACTTCTTCTCCGACCTGTGCGCACGCCATCCGGGCCGCGTTGGCACCTACATCGGCTTCGAGCCGGCCCTGTCGCAGGAGATCTACGCAGGCGCAGATGCCTTCATCATGCCTTCCAAGAGCGAGCCCTGCGGTCTGGCACAGATGGTGGCCTGCCGCTACGGCACGCCTCCCATCGTCCGCGAGACCGGCGGTCTGCGCGACTCCATCCACGACAGCACCATGGGTGAGGGCAACGGCTTCACCTTTGCGGGCTACAATGCCCACGAGCTGTATGTGGCCTGCTGCAACGCACAGAATGCTTACTATGACAAGGAGAACTGGAAGAACCTCGTGCATCACTGCATGGAGTGCGATTTCAGCTGGGATGTCTCCGCCAAGAGCTATGAGGGCCTGTACAATGAGACGGCAAACCTCTGGTAATGTTCTGAAAACTGCATAACAGTTGCCGCCCGGTTCCCAAAGAGCCGGGCGGCTTTTTTGCATTCTGCACAACAGATCCATCAAACTTTTGGTATTGATGCGCCCGCAGACGCACAAACTCCATACAGGGCGTACAGTTACGGCATTAGCGTGAACAAACTATGAAATTTTACTAGAAAACAGTGGAAAATTGATTGAAAAAACGATCGGTTTGAATTATACTATCGTTATAAGATTTTTTTGCTGACTGCAAATCCTTGGCAAAGAATCCAGAATCTGGCTTTTGCAAAGGCACATCACACAGGGAGGAAACACAGGTTGAAGGGCTGGTATAAGGCACTGGAGGATCTTGTCTGGCTGACCCAGCTGGGCCTGAATATGCTGCTGCCTCTGGTCATGTGTCTGGGCGGTGCATGGTGGGCGGTGAACAACTGGAGCTGGCCGGAATGGGTGTTTCTGCCGGCCATCCTGCTGGGCCTTGCTGCCGGGGCACAGAACTTCTGGTATTTTGCAAAGGAACACATGGATCGCACCAAAAAGGAAAAACCAAAGCGGGTGGGGTTCAATTCGCATCAGTAAACTTAACAGGAGGTTTCCCTTTATGAAACTGCAGCCGGAATCCAAAAAGGAGCTGACCCGCATCGCCTGCGGCACGGCCATCTGTACCGCCGTCATGTGGGTGATCTTTGCAGCTCTGCACCTGGTTGGCTGGGTGAAATTTGATTACACTGTTGTTCTGGGCAGTCTCATCGGCGCGGCGGTGGCCATCGGCAACTTTGCGGGCATCTGCATCGTGTGCCAGAAGGTCATCGATGAGCAGGATGAGAAACGGCGCAAAGCGACATTGCAGGCTTCCTACAATGTCCGGATGCTTCTGCAGGCGGTGTGGATCATCGTGTCCATCGGGGCACCCTGCTTCCAGCCCTTTGCCAGTGTTCTGCCCCTGCTTTTCCCGCGCGTTACAATCTACTACCTGCAAATAACCGGAAAGTACAAGCCTCTTGCACCGGCCGGGCCTTCGGTGGACGTCTCTGTGGAGGACGACCCCGAACCCGCACCGGAGCCGGAAGCCGGACCCCGTGACGAAGGGGGTGAAACGTAACAAATGGAACTGAACGGCGCAAAGATCCTGTATACCATCCATACGGACATCCCCCTGCTGGGTGATTTCAAGATCTCCCAGACCTTAGTCAGTACCTGGATCGTCATGGCGCTGCTTTCGGGTCTTGCCATCTGGCTGGGCAGAAATCTCAAGCTGGAAAATGTCTCAAAGCGGCAGGCCGCCGCCGAGTTCATCGTAGAACGGCTGGACCAGTTCGTGCACGACAACATGGGCTATCACTTTGATAAGTATATCCCGCTCATCGGCGCGATCTTCGCTCTGAGCATCGGCTGCAACCTCATCAGTGTCATCGGCCTGTGGAGCCCCACAGCCGACCTGAACACCGAGGCGGCGTGGGCCATTGTGGTGTTCGTGCTGATCATGTACTACAAGATCAAGACCAACGGCATCCTTTCCTACCTGAAAGGTCTTTTGGACCCCATCTTCATCATGGCACCCATCAATGTGCTGTCGGAGGTTTCCACCCCCGTCAGTATGGCGTTCCGTCACTTTGGCAACATCTTGTCCGGTACGGTCATTTCCACACTGCTGTACTGGGCGCTGGCAAGCCTGAGCCACGTCATTTTCGGCTGGCTGCCGGGTGCCTTGAGCCAGATCCAGCTGTTCCAGATCGGCATCCCGGCCTTTACGGGCCTGTATTTCGACTGGTTCGGCGGCTGCATTCAGGCGTTCATCTTCTGTACCCTGACCGCAATTTTCATCAAGCGTGCTGCCGGTGAGGACTAAGCCCTCACAACGGCATCTCCCAAAACAAAAAAATTTTTTGGAGGACAAATCTTATGACTGACTTTCAGTACCTCGCTCGTGGTATCGCTCTGGCAGGCTGCGGCATCGGCGCAGGCTGCGCACTGATCGCAGGTATCGGCCCCGGTATCGGCGAAGGCAACGCAGCAGCTGCTGCCTGTGAAGCTGTGGGCCGTCAGCCCGAGTGCAAGAGCGACGTTACCAGCACCCTGATCCTGGGCGTTGCACTTTCTGAGACCACCGGTATTTACGGCTTCGTCACCGGCCTGCTGCTGATCTTCCTGGCACCCGGTATGTTCATGAAGTTCCTGGCATAAGCGGAACCTTTTACAAAATAACGAAAGGAGACGCTTATGGAACTGTACCAGGCGTTGATCACGCTGGACGGCTGGACCTTTCTGGCCCAGATCTGCAACCTGATGATCCAGCTGTTCATCTTCAAAAAGTTCCTGCTGAATCCGGTCAAAAACGTGATCGCAGAGCGCAAGGCGAAGGCAGACAGCCAGATCGCCGATGCCACCAAGCTGCGCACCGAAGCCGAAGCCATGAAGGCAGAGTACGAGCAGAACCTGCAGAATGCCCGCGCCGAGGCCAACGAGATCGTTTCCAATGCGCAGAAGACGGCCACCGCCCGCGGCGAAGAGATCGTGGGCGAGGCCCGCGCACAGGCTGCTGCCCTCAAGCAGAAGGCCGAAGCGGACATTGCGCAGGAGCGCAAGAAGGCCGTGAACGAGGTCAAGGACGAGATCGGCGGCATCGCCATGGAGATCGCCTCCAAGGTGGTGGAGCGTGAGATCAGCGAGAAGGACCACAAGGATCTGATCGACGAATTTATCAAAAATGTGGGTGAAGCATCATGACCGAGACTGCAAGGATGTACGGCGGAAGCCTGTACGATCTGGCGGCGGAGGAAGGGCTGGAGGCCCGCATTCTGGGTGAGCTGGACGAAGCCGTGGCGCTTTTTAAGGCAAACCCGGACTACCTGCATCTGCTCAGCACCCCCAGCATCCCCAAAAAGGAGCGCTGCGGCCTGCTGGATGAAGCGCTGCGGGATCAGGTCCACCTCTATGTGCTGAACTTTTTGAAGATCCTGTGCGAGAAGGGCACCCTGCGGGAGCTGTCCGGCTGCGCACGGGCTTACCGTGTGCGCTACAATCAGGCGCACGGCATTCTGGAAGCAACGGCGACCTCGGCGGTGGCTATGACCGATGCGCAGGTAAAGAGCCTGCACGAAAAGCTGGAAAAGCTCACCGGCAAGACCATCGACCTGAAAACAAAGGTCGATCCGGCAGTGCTGGGCGGCATCCGGCTGGATATCGAAGGCACCGAGCTGGACGGCACGGTGCACAGCCGTCTGTCCGCCCTGCGCAGGGATATTGCTTCCGTGACACTGTGATCGAATTTCCACCCGAAAGATTTTTAAGAATTGAGTGGTGAACAAACAAAGATGCAACTGAAACCTGAAGAGATCTCCAAGATCATCCGTGCGCAGATCAAGCATTACGAAAATGCCATCGAGCAGAGCGAGACCGGCACGGTCATTATGGTGGGCGACGGCATCGCCCGCGCCAGTGGTCTGGAAAAGTGCATGGCAGGTGAGCTGCTTCAGTTTGATAACGGCGAATACGGCATGGCCCAGAATCTGGAGGAGAATACCGTCTCCATCGTTCTGCTGGGCTCCGACGTCGGCATCAAGGAAGGCAGCACTGTCAAGCGCACCGGCAAGGTGGTGTCCGTGCCGGTGGGCGAAGCCATGATCGGCCGTGTGGTCAACGCGCTGGGCCAGCCCATCGACGGCGCAGGCCCCATCGAGACCACCGAGTTCCGCGCCATTGAAAGCCGTGCTCCCGGCATCATCGACCGTCAGCCGGTCAAGGAGCCGCTGCAGACCGGCATCAAGGCCATCGACTCCATGATCCCCATTGGCCGCGGCCAGCGCGAGCTGATCATCGGCGACCGCCAGACCGGCAAGACCACCATCGCCTCCGATACTATCATCAACCAGAAGGGCAAGGACGTCATCTGCATTTACGTTGCCATCGGTCAGAAGCGCTCTACCGTGGCAAACCTTGTGCAGAGCCTGACCGAGGCCGGTGCTATGGGCTACACCATCGTGGTGTCCGCAACGGCATCCGAGCTTTCGCCCCTGCAGTATATCGCACCCTACTCCGGCTGTGCCATGGGCGAATATTTCATGCATCAGGGCAAGCACGTCCTCATCATCTACGACGACCTGTCCAAGCACGCCGTGGCCTACCGTGCACTGTCGCTGCTGATCCGCCGTCCCCCGGGACGTGAGGCTTACCCCGGCGACGTGTTCTATCTGCACTCCCGTCTGCTGGAGCGCGCGGCAAAGCTCTCCAATGAGCTGGGCGGCGGCAGCCTGACGGCTCTGCCCATCATCGAGACGCAGGCGGGCGACGTTTCCGCCTACATCCCCACGAATGTCATTTCCATCACCGATGGTCAGATCTTCCTGGAGACGGAGCTGTTCCACTCCGGTGTCATGCCGGCAGTCAACCCCGGCATCTCGGTGTCCCGCGTGGGCGGCAATGCCCAGATCAAGGCCATGAAGAAGGTCGCCGGCACCCTGAAGCTGATCTACTCCCAGTACCGCGAGCTGCAGAGCTTTGCACAGTTCGGTTCCGATCTGGATGCCGACACCAAGGCCCGCCTTGCACAAGGCGAGCGCATCGTGGAAGTGCTCAAGCAGAACCGCTCCGCTCCCGTGCCTGTGGAAAAGCAGGTGGCCATCCTGTATGCGACCATTCACGATCACCTTGTGAAGGTCAAGGTGCCGGACGTGGCCGAGTATGAGAAGGGACTGTACGAATATCTGGACAACAATGCTGCGGGTGCCGCCGTCATGGAGACCATCCGCACCACCGGCAATCTGGATAAGGATACTGAGGAGCAGCTTAAGAGCGTGCTCACAGCCTATACCGACAGCTTCGTCAAGGCGCACTAAGGAAGGAGGCGTAACGCATGGCTGGTTCCATGAAGGACATCAAGCTGCGCATCAAAAGCGTAGAGAGCACCATGCAGATCACCAAGGCAATGGAACTGGTGGCTTCCTCCAAAATGCGCCGCGCCAAGGAACGGGTGGAGCACAGCCGCCCCTACTTTGAAACGCTGCATGAGACTTTGACCAAGATCGCCGCGGCCGACCCCCGCGCCCGCAACCCCTACCTGCGCCGTGACGAAGTGAAGCGCACCCTGCTCATCGTGATCGCAGGCGACCGCGGCCTTGCCGGTGGATACAATTCCAACGTGCTCAAGCAGGCCGGGGCCGAAGAAGGCGAAGTGCTGGTGCTGCCCATCGGCAAGCGCTCGGCAGAGTATTTCGTCCATCACGAAGTGCCCCTGTTCACGCAGGAGGTGCTGCTGGCGGCAGATGTCTCGGTGGGCGAGTGCTTCCAGCTGTCCCGCCAGATCACGGAAGGATATCTCAAGGGCGAGTACGATGCGGTAAAGATCTGCTACACCCGGTTCGATTCCATGATGACCCAGACCGCAGCCACCATGGAGGTGCTGCCGCTGTCCATCGAACCTACCGAGCAGCAGAAGGCGGATGCCCGCCGCAGCCAGATCCTGTACAAGCCCAGCAGCGAGGAAGTATTCAGCGCGATCATCCCGGAGTATGTGGCAGGCATCGTCTACGGTGCCGTGTGCGAGAGCGTAGCAAGTGAGCTTGCCGCCCGCCGCACTGCCATGGATGCCGCCACCAAGAACGCCGGTGAGATGATCGACCATTTGAACCTGTATTATAACCGTGCCCGTCAGGCTGCCATCACGCAGGAGATCACCGAGATCGTGGCCGGCGCGGAGATTTAAAACCTATCAAAAAGGAGTTGTAGCCTATGTCCGAAAAACATATCGGCAAGGTGCTCCAGGTCATCGGCCCGGTGCTGGACATCCAGTTTGAGGATGGCCAGCTGCCGGAGCTGCTCAACGCCATCGAGATCGACAACCACGGCGAAAAGCTGGTGGTCGAGGTGGCACAGCACACCGGCGATAACGTGGTGCGCTGCATTGCAATGAACAGCACCGATGGTCTGGTGCGCGGCACCGAAGCCGTGGATACCGGCGAACCCATCAAAGTGCCCGTGGGCGACCAGTGTCTGGGCCGCGTGTTCAACCTGCTGGGCGAGCCCGTGGACAACAAGCCCGCCCCGGCCCCGGAGGCCTACTGGCCCATCCACCGCCCTGCTCCCAGCTACGAGGAGCAGCAGTCCACCACCGAGATCCTCGAGACCGGCATCAAGGTCGTGGACCTGATCTGCCCCTACGCAAAGGGCGGCAAGATCGGTCTGTTCGGCGGTGCAGGCGTCGGCAAGACGGTCCTGATCCAGGAGCTGATCTATAACATCGCCACCGAGCACAACGGCTACTCGGTGTTCACCGGCGTTGGCGAGCGAACCCGTGAGGGCAACGATCTGTACGGCGAAATGACCGAGAGCGGCGTTATCAACAAGACTGCGCTGGTCTATGGCCAGATGAACGAACCCCCAGGAGCCCGTATGCGCGTGGCACTGTCCGGCCTGACCATGGCAGAGTATTTCCGCGATGTGAAGAATCAGGATGTGCTGCTCTTCATCGATAACATCTTCCGCTTCACGCAGGCAGGCTCTGAGGTGTCCGCACTGCTGGGCCGTATGCCCTCTGCCGTCGGCTACCAGCCCACGCTGGCCACCGAGATGGGCGCTCTGCAGGAGCGCATCACCTCCACCCGCAAGGGTTCCATCACCTCGGTGCAGGCCGTCTACGTGCCCGCCGATGACCTGACCGACCCGGCCCCTGCCACCACCTTTACCCATCTGGATGCCACCACGGTCCTGAGCCGTGACATTGCTTCGCAGGGCATCTACCCCGCTGTGGACCCGCTGGATTCCACCAGCCGCATCCTCAGCCCGGAGGTCGTGGGTCAGGAGCACTACGAGATCGCCCGCGCCGTCCAGAAGGTGCTGCAGCGCTACAAGGAGCTGCAGGACATCATTGCCATCATGGGCATGGACGAGCTGAGCGAGGAAGACAAGCGCACGGTCAGCCGCGCCCGCAAGGTGCAGCGCTTCCTGAGCCAGAGCTTCCACGTGGCAGAGCAGTTCACCGGTATGCCCGGCCAGTATGTGCCGCTCAAGGAGACCCTGCGCGGCTTCAAGATGATCCTGAACGGCGAGTGCGACGAGCTGCCCGAGAGCGCATTCCTGTTCGCGGGCACCATCGATGACGTGTTCGCAAAAGCGAAGAAAGGGTAAACCATGACGACCTTTCATCTGACGGTGGTCACGCCGGACGGCTGCGCCTTTGACGGGCAGGCCGAGCGCATCGTCTGCCGCGCCATTGACGGCGATCTGGCCATCCTTGCCAAACACGGGGATTACTGCACCGCGCTGGGCATGGGCGAAGCCCATATCGTGGATGCCGAGGGCCAGCGCCGCCGCGCCGCCTGCATGGGCGGGCTGCTGAGCGTGCTGGATGGCGAAGTGCGTCTGGTCGCCACCACATGGGAGTGGGCCGAGGAGATCGATCAGGCCCGCGCCGAGGCTTCCAAGAAGCGCGCGGAGGAGATCCTTGCGCAGAAGAACCTCGACCAGCGGGACTACGAGCTGGCTCAGGCGCGTCTCAAGCGCGCTCTGGTGCGAACCTCTATCCACTGAGATAAGAAAAAAGGAGCCATTGCACAAACTGTGCGGTGGCTCCTTTTGCGTGCAAAAATAAAGTAGAAATTTACACCATGTTTGCCTTTTCGATCAGGTTACGGATGTGATGGGCCAGCATCTCCACCGCAGCGGTGTTCTCGCCGCCGTTGGGTACAATGATGTCTGCGTTGCGCTTGCTGGGTTCCACAAAGGCCTCGTGCATGGGCTTGACGGTGGTCAGGTACTGCTCGATCACGCTGTCCAGACTGCGGCCCCGCTCCTTCACATCCCGCACCAGACGGCGCAGGATGCGCTCGTCGGCGTCGGTGTCCACATAGATCTTGTAGTCGAACAGGGCGCACAGCTCCGGCTCCACAAAGGGCAGGATGCCTTCCACGATCAGCACCGGTGCGGGCTCGATGTGCTGCACCTTGTCGCTGCGGTTGTGGTTGGAGTAGTCGTACACCGGGCAGTCGATGGCGCGGCCTGCCTTCAGCTCCTGCAGGTGGTAGATCAGCAAAGCGTTGTCAAAAGCATCCGGGTGGTCGTAGTTCAGCTTGCAGCGCTCCTCAAAGGGCAGCTCGTCGTGGCGCTTGTAATAGCTGTCGTGGGAGATCAGGCGCACTTCATCCTCGCCAAAACGCTCCTTCAGCCGCAGAGCAAGGGTGGTCTTGCCGCTGCCGGAGCCGCCTGCAATGCCAATGATCAGATTATTCATAGGGGTCCCTCCTGCATCATCCTGCCGCTTTGGGTGGAAAAAAGGGCAGGAATGGATTATAATAGGTGCAAAGCTGCCTGTCCGGGACACAGCGCCGGGCGGGCTTGTTCCTGTACATCATAACACAAACCGACACATTTTTACAGCCCCAGGGCTGCAAATGTGTGAGATAAGGGAAAATGCCATGCAGAAAAAACAATTTCAGCAAAATATGAAGGACAAGGTCCGGGTGTTTGAGGATGGCGGCATCCGCCTGCTCAAACGGGGACAGAAGGGCGTGGTACACGCTATTTTCAGCCGTTTTGGCCTAGTGCTGGTTCTGCTGCTTTTACAGGCGTTCGCGCTGTTCAGCCTGCTGCAGTGGTTCGGCGGGTTGCTGCCGCATTATTTTGGCGGCACCCTGCTGGTAACAGCGGCAATGATGGTCTATCTGCTCAATCAGGACATGGACAACAGCGTGCGCATTACATGGCTGGTGGTCACAGCGCTGATGCCGGTGCTGGGCGTGCCGCTGTTCTGGTACACCAAAAGTGATGTGGGCCACAATGCCCTGAAGCGCCGCCTGCTGGATCTGGAGGGCCAGACCCGCGCCCAGCTGCCGCAGAATGAGCAGACCGTGGAGCTTTTGCAGGAGCAGGCACCCGAAGCGATGCCGCTGGCACGGTATCTGCGGGGCAAGGGAGGCGGCTTTCCGGTCTATGCCGACACGGTGGCCACCTACTTCAACGGCGGCGAAGCTATGTTCGATGAAATGCTGCGCCAGCTGGAAACGGCAAAAAAGTACATCTTTCTGGAATATTTCATCGTGGATGAAGGCCTGATGTGGGGCCGCATTCTGGAAGTGCTGGCCCGCAAGGCGGCGCAGGGGGTGGATGTGCGTGTGATGTATGACGGCACCTGCGAGTTCTCCACCCTGCCGCGGGATTACCCCAGCCGGCTGGAAGCGCTGGGCATCCAGTGCAAGGTGTTCTCGCCGGTCACGCCCTTTGTTTCCACCCACTACAACTACCGCGACCACCGCAAAATTCTGGTCATTGATGGCCAGGTGAGTTTTACCGGCGGCGTGAATCTGGCAGATGAGTACATCAACCACATAGAAAAGTATGGCCGCTGGAAGGACTCGGCCCTGATGCTGGAAGGCGAAGGCGTGCGCTCCATGACGGCGCTGTTTTTGCAGATGTGGAGCATCCTGTGCCAGCCGGAGTTTGAGCAGTTCCTGTCCGATCCCATCCCGGCGGCAGCAAACGCCAAGGGTTTTGTGGTGCCCTACGGGGACTGCCCGCTGGACGGTGAGCGGGTGGGCGAAATGGTGTACATGGATATGCTCAACCGCGCCCGGAAGTATGTGCACATCATCACGCCGTATCTGATTTTAGACGGCGAGCTGGAAACGGCCCTGCGCTTTGCGGCAGAGCGCGGTGTGGATGTGCACCTGATCCTGCCCGGCAAGCCGGATAAGTGGTTCGTTTATGCACTGGCCAAGACCCACTACAAGGCGCTGATTTCTTCGGGTGTGAAGATCAGCGAGTGGCAGCCCGGCTTTACCCATGCGAAGATCGTGATCGCCGACGGCGTGGAAGCTGTGGCGGGCACCATCAATCTGGACTACCGCAGCCTGTACCATCACTTTGAAAACGCGGTCTGGATGCGCGGCACCGACTGCATTGCCAACATGGAAGCGGATTTTCAGGATACGCTCACCCGGTGCCGCAGGGTGGAGCAGACGAAAGAAAGTATCTGGCAGGGCAAAAAGCTGCTGCATCTGGCGGGCATCCTGCTCAAGTTTATTGCGCCGCTGGTGTGAAAGACTTCCTCCGTTATGGCTGCGTAATCAGACTGGAGAAGCTCTGAATACAAAAAGGCCCACTGCCTTTCGACAGCGGGCCTTTTGTTACCGATTTAAATAAAAATCAGCGCTTAGTTCTGCTTCATGCGAGCAAAGCAGTCAGAGCAGTAGACCGGACGATCCTCACGGGGCTGGAAGGGGACCTTGCAAGCCTTGCCGCAAGCTGCGCAGACAGCATCGAACATCTGACGCTCACCGCTGTTGCTGCGTGCGCCGCCGTTCTTGCGGGCGTCACGGCAGGGCTTGCAGCGCTGGGGCTGATTCTCGAAGCCGCGAGATGCGTAGAACTCCTGCTCACCAGCAGTCCAAACAAATTCCTTACCGCAGTCCTTGCAGACCAGAGTCTTGTCTTCAAACATAGTAGTATCTCCTCTTTAGTTAGTTCTTGCCCACGGAAGGATTGTAACCATACCTTTGGTTTTGGGACCATCGCGCTGATCAGTAAGCTTACCAGGGGCTTGAATGAATGGACGTCCTCCAATTGAGGACTTTTCTATTGTACCGTTCTTTTTGAAATTTGTCAACCAAAAAACAACCATTCGCCTTGTTATTTGTATAGATAGCACAATCCGACAGGGCTGATTTGGGTAAAATAACTGCCGGAAGATGAAAAAGGGGCTGCCGCACATTCCGTGCAGCAGCCCCTGCAAAGCCCTTTGGAAAACGATTACTTCTCAATGACTTCCTTGGTGTCGCGGGCGATCATCAGCTCCTCGTCGGTAGCAATGACCAGAGTGCGCACCTTTGCGCCCCAGGCAGTGATCTCGCACACATCGCCCACGGGGTGCTTGTTCTTCTCGGTATCGATGCGGATGCCCAGCCAATCCATGTGGTGGCAGACCTTTGCACGGGCAATTGCATCGTGCTCGCCGATGCCGCCGGTGAAGACGATGGCATCCACGCCGCCCATTGCAGCGATGTAAGCGCCAACGGTCTTCTTGATCTGGTAGTTCAGCATGTCGGAAGCCAGCTGTGCGCGCTTGTTGCCGGCAGCAGCTGCCTCTTCCACGTCACGCTTGTCGCTGGAAACACCGGAGATGCCCAGCAGGCCGGACTTCTTGTTCAGGATCTCGTCCAGCTCGTGGCCGGTGATGTTCAGGGTGTACTTCAGGTAGTTGACCACAGAGGGGTCCAGGTCGCCGCAGCGGGTGCCCATCATCAGGCCGGCCAGCGGGGTCATGCCCA
>ERZ1673695.1185-NODE-1185-length-29290-cov-25.555362_pt1 | contig 29290 bp, 28 predicted proteins | sample MGYA00580225_ERZ1673695 | MGnify/ENA primary metagenome ERZ1673695 (study PRJEB41218, sample SAMN15661739) | gut metagenome | host: Homo sapiens | place: Canada: London | collected 2015-08-20/2019-03-30 | study: EMG produced TPA metagenomics assembly of... | reverse complement strand
CCCTGACAGCCCGTTTAGTCTACCAAATCATCTTTTACTTGTCAACTGCTTTTTTACGCAATTTTGATATATTTCGAGCGATTCTTTAACTATGTTCTTTTGTAGCCTTATTAACATACTCCTGAATCTGACTGTCACTGAGGTCAAAATAACCTTTAAGCTGGCTTATGGCCTTTTCGCGCCTATTCATAATAAAGAACCTCACGGATTCCACTTTTGAATTCCACAAATCCATGGACCGTGGTGAATACCACCGCTTAATATGCCTCTCCATTTCAGGCTCAAGCTCTTTTACATAGTCGTTAAGGATCGTCACCATCCTTTCGGGCGTCAATACATTGTACATAACATATATGTATCGCTCTATAAAAAACTCTCTCCACTCCGCATTCTTTTCCAGCCCTACGTATAATCTCATGTCCGTCAATGAGCCGTTCGCGGAAGGTACGCCTACGGGATTGAAATAATCGTATAGCAAGTTTTGAGAGCCGCTAAGGCCAAAGTCAAGGTCATAAAATACCGGTCTCCATTTTACACTGTAATCATGCGACCTCCAGTATTTTTGATTGAACATATCGCCGTTGCAGAAGTAAATCTGCGCTATTAAGTAATCGGTAAAGTAATCCACATCAACCCATTCCAGATACTGTTTAAACAGCTCCTCATTTGATAAATTCCGGCTGCCCGCGAAATCCCTTACCCTCTTGATATCCGCGCTGCTCCCCTTCAAGGCGCCGGTATTTCTGCGTATTATATCTACCTCATCTGGATTCACGCCATAGTGAGCCGCGAGAAAATCCGCGTTTTGATCCTCATTCAGGTCGTATATCCCCCAGTACCTGCCGTTTATATAGGCAACAACCGGCCTTGTCGCACAATTATCTATATTCAAACCTTCCACCATTCTCATGCAAACGGCGTCACGCACCCGAGCGCCGTCCCTGTCCTGGCCGGAATTCCTTAAAACAAGGTTTTGAAACGATTTGATCTCGTATTCTCCAAAAAACGGATATGTGACCTCCTGCCTCCCGTAACCAGCCCTTAACTTTATCGCCAGCGACTTCTGAGGCGCGACAAGCGTACCTGAACCGTTTGCGCGAACGCCGCATGGAAATTTAACCCCGAGTCCTCCGTCAGACTCATAGTATTCAACGAAAGCGCCGCGCTCCACCCTCTGGTCGCGAGTAGTGGCGGCATAAACCGCCGAAAAGTCAGCGGGATCAAACGTAAGGCATACCACAGGCAGCGTATGAGGTTCCTCAAACAGATAGGTGGAGGTGGCGATCCCGCTGTCAAGGCGTCCATCCGCTGTCGCTATCGCACGTACAACCGCATTCTTATCTATCTCTATCGGTCCTTTATATTGTTTCGACCGCTCTGTAGGCTCGGTCCCGTCCAGCGTATAATATATGGTTGCGCCCGCTGTCCGGCATAAAATGGACAATTCAAAGCCGGAGCTATGGTATAGTTCTCGATTTGAAAACATCGGCTCAGAAACATACCCCGAATATGCGGTGGAATCATTTGAATGACCTTTTGAAGCGGACGCAAAAAAAACCCTGTTATCGATGCCGGCCAATCTGCCCGAAGTCACCCCGCTTCGCAACGCTCCAGTATGGAACACGTCGTATACTACACCATTCGGGTCGCTGAGTATCAGCGTTTCGCCGGATCCGGATAAGCCAAAACCCACGTATGGCTTGCCTGACGGCCTTGTTGAGTCCGATGCATATATTACGGCATATCCTCCCGCTTTAACGGTTAGATCCGGCAGCGTATATCCCAGCGGATTGTCAACGTCGTCTGAAAGATGCCAGCCGGTAAGGTCTATATCATTCCCGCCCGCATTATGAAGCTCAATCCAGTCGTCCTGGCCGCTCTTTGGGGTGTTAACTCCGCAGACCTCGCTTATATACAATCCGTTCATATCAGTAAGGCGAACCATATCAGCGCTGTCAAAGCTTCGCGTATTGTTTTCTCCATTGGGCGTAGGCTGTGAATAATACACCTGCCTGCCGGAAGAATCCCTGCCTATGGATACATTTTTTCCAATATTTTTGGGCAATTCTATCGTGTCAATGCGCATCCCGTCAATACAAAACAGGGTTAACACGCTGTCGCGGTCCGACAACCCAAATGAAGCGTGGAGTTCGCCGTCGCGCCTGTCCTTCCCGGACAGATATATCAAAAGATACTCTCCGGGCTTCAATTCTATGTCAGGCAAAGCCCATTTGGTATGATTGCCGACATTATCCGAAAGATAGTACTTTCCTAATGAAACGCTGTTCTGGGAGGAGTTGTAAAGTTCAACCCATTCCGGCCTGTCACCGTCTGAATCCATTACACTGTACTGATTTTTGGGGAGCACCTCGTTTATACGTATCGGGTCCTCGGCTCCCATCGTGGTAATCGAAAGGCTGCTAAACACTTCGCGCGAGTTTTCCGCGCCTGGTGTAGCGTAAACCGTATAGCCGGAGCTTGTCACGGCCACTCCGTCAAATATTCCCTCCTCCCAGGTCAGATACGAGCAAAGCTCGCCGGCGTTATTGGTTAAATAAACCCCAAACTCGTCGCTGCCCAGCTTAAATGAAGTATGCAGCTGTCCGTCCTGACTGTCGCGGCCGCTTATATAGATAACCGTGTATCCGCCTGGCTCAAGGTTGACTGAAGGTATCCTCCATCTGTCCAGCCTGTTCGGATCGTCGCTGAGCATATATTCGCCTAAGCTTATTTCTTTATCCGTTGGGTTATGAAGCTCAAGCCATGGGTAATAGCCGGCGTCGAATTCATAGGAGGCATCGTTTACAGGCATAACCTCCGATATGACGAGGCCATTGCCGCCTAAAAACCCAACCACGTCGTCGATTGAGTCAACTATATCGGTAGAATTATGTTCACCCGGCGTTGCCGCGCCGCAATAGCCATAGCCTCCGTCGTCCCTGCGCGCCCATGACATATCGGGTTTTAGGGCAGGGAGTTCCATTTGCTGTATTATATTGTAGTTTTCATCCGTAAAGCAAATTATCTCCCCCGCCCTGCTCAGGCCAAAGCCTGTGCATAGCACTCCGTCGGGCAGATCACCGCTGTATTTTGAGAAAAATACAATTAAGTACTCTCCGGCTCCAATGGTAACGTCGGGAAAGCGCCACTTGCCTGGCTCCCTTATGTTGTCGCTCAAACCGTACCCGTTCAGATTAACAGGCCTGCCCGTTGAGTTGTAGAACTCAACCCAGTCCGCACTGCCAAGGCTTTCATCGATAAGGGTAAGCGAATTAGATGACATTGCCTCGTTAATATAAATCCCGCCTTGGCCCGATCCCGATTGCAGATACCCGCAGGCGGCACAGAAGGTAATAAGTATGGAAGCCATGACGGCAAATAATGCTATTCTCTTATAAAACTCTTTTTTCATGGTTGGATTATAACATATAGTCGAAATCTGTAAAGACTGCAAACAAATAAAATGACTATGTAAAATGATATGCATAATGGCATTTAAAGGTAAGCTTTTCAGCATTCATAACAGGTGATTTATGTATAGTGTACGACATTACTCTATACCTAAACAGCCAAGACGGATAGAAGTCCTGAGCTCAGATTGTGGGTATTGATTATTGGTTATAGCGCCGCTAAGTTTTCCGTATATCTAAAATCCCGGATTTCAATCAGCCGGGATTAAGACTACTTCGATTAACAGGGGCCAGCGCTCTCTCAGAAGCGGGCTTTATCTTTAACAGTACGTATCCTGATTAATCATTAGTTCAAGCAGAATACCAATAAAGCTTACGCAATGTCTTCGCCTTGGCCATTATGCAACAACGTTTACGGTTCTTAGCTGTTACCCTTTATTGTTCCTCGCCCTTTTGTAATAGGTCCCTGATTTCCCTAAGCAACAGGACATCCTCGGATGGTTCGGCAGGAACGGCGTCCGTTTCCGTCTCGTCCTGTTTCTTCTTATGGAAACGGTTGATCGTCTTAACTACCATAAATATCACAAGAGCAACCAGCAGGAAGTTAACGACGCTTTGAATAAAATTGCCGTAGTATATAGCCGCTTCCGCAACATCCCCACTAGCGGGGGTAATGACATATTTCAGGCTGGTAAAGTCAATGCCGCCAAAAATACAGCCGATAGCGGGCATGACAATATCGTTTACAAGGGAAGTAACGATTGCCGTAAAGGCGCTGCCGATGATAACGCCAACGGCCAGGTCTATGACGCTGCCGCGGGAAATAAACTTCTTAAACTCGGCAATAAAGCCCTTTGCTTTTTTCATTCCATACCTCTTTACTTATATTCCGTTTTGTTCATGCGCTCTATAAGCGCTTGTCAGCATTAAAAAAGCAGGTCTCCGCCGACGGAATGGGAACGAGTTCATTTCCCGCCTCTACTCATTTGCTTATTGAATCCGGTCAATAAAGCGGATGCTGCTCACAAAGAGCTAAAACGCCCTTTTTAACCTCTTCAACGGCTTCTTCACCGCCCTCGACAATGCGCGCTATGAACGACGCTATAAGCAGCATGTCGGATTCGTTGAATCCGCGCGACGTAACCGCCGGGGTGCCGATGCGTATACCGCTTGTAACGAACGGGCTTCTTGTTTCAAACGGGATGGTGTTTTTATTTACGGTGATATTGGCCCGGTCAAGCAGCGCCTCAACCTCTTTTCCCGTTCTTCCAGTCGACGTCAGGTCCACGAGCATAAGATGGTTGTCCGTGCCGCCCGAAACTATCCTCATGCCGTTGGCCTGGAGCGCCTGGGCCAGCGCGGCGGCGTTTTTAACCACCTGCTTTTGGTATTCTTTAAATGAGGGCTGAAGCGCCTCGTGGAAACATACCGCCTTTGCCGCTATGATGTGCATGAGCGGCCCGCCCTGGGTGCCCGGGAAAACGCCCTTATCAATGGCCTTTGCGTGCTCGGCTTTGCACAGTATTAATCCTCCCCTTGGACCGCGAAGGGTCTTATGCGTCGTCGACGTTACGACGTCAGCGTAAGGTACGGGATTCATATGCTCTCCGGCGGCGACAAGGCCCGCGATATGCGCCATGTCAACCATGAAATATGCTCCCACCTCGTGGGCAATTTCACAAATGCGTTCAAAATTAATGGCTCTTGAGTACGCGCTGGCTCCCGCGACAATCATCCTGGGCTTGCACTCCAGCGCGATTTCGCGCATCCTGTCATAGTCAATCTGTTCGGTTTCCTTGCTTACTCCGTACGGAACTATCTTAAAGTATTTGCCCGACATGTTGACAGGGCTTCCATGCGTGAGATGCCCGCCGTGGGAAAGATCCATACCCATAACGGTATCGCCATAGTTTAGCAGAGAAAAGTATACCGCAAGATTCGCCTGGGCGCCTGAATGAGGCTGCACGTTGGCATGCTCGGCGCCAAAAAGCTCCTTAAGCCGGTCCCTTGCAAGATCCTCAACCTTGTCAACCATCTCGCAACCGCCGTAGTAACGCTTACCGGGATAACCTTCGGCATATTTATTTGTAAGGTGGCTTCCCATAGCCGCCATTACGGCTTCCGATACGAAGTTTTCCGAAGCAATAAGCTCCAAATGGTCGCGCTGACGGCGCAGCTCGCCCTCCATCATCTCCGCCAATATCGGATCGGCGGCGCGGATTAAATCGAACTGTATCATTTCAATATTTCCTCCGGAGATTTTTTCGTTTACATTATAATATCAATGGTTAAAAATAGTCAATCGTATTTTGCAAAACCTTGCCGCGCTTATAATAATTAGGGACACGCCGAAAAAGGCGGTTTGTTCCCCGGCTCCTGTACCATGCTGTCGTGAAGATGTTTTGCTATGCGCTGCTTTTCGGCGCTCTTTTGATTTTTGCAATCATAGGTAACCCCGTCAAAAAACGTCATGGTTCTCAGCTTTTTGTTTATATATAATGGATAAAAGGTTGTGCACCGCCCTGTCGCCCTATAATAATCCACGCCTATTTGGGCAAAACCGGTAAAAAACTCCGCCGCGCCCTCAGTTGGATATTTTTCACCCTCCCCGAATGCTTTTGAAGGGTTTTCTGGAAACAGCAGCAGGTTATCCTCCTCCTTTAGAGCATCCACGCTCATCCTTATGGTCATAAGCACGTCCTTTATTCCTCCGCGATACACGGGTATCGGATCCAGCGAGTTTGTCACATACACAACAGGCCTGCAAACCGCGGAAAGAATAACTTTACGCCAGGACGCGGGCAGAAATTTGAAAACTCTGTCCACGCCGTCCCTAAGCTGCTCTTTTACGCTGTCCATATCCAGTATTTCATGTGTTATCCAGGGGCGAAAATAAAACGGCATGTAGAGCACCGTAAGCATAGGACCGAGTATCTCAAGATGATTGCATACGAATACAACCGGCCCGTTCTTAAGATTTACTATATCCGCGTTTTTAACCTTGCATGGAAGAAAGGGACGCAGAATCAGGCATAACAGCCTTATCCCAATGCGCTTCGTGGTCTTGTTAAGCTTATAGAGCAGGTGATTTCTTACCTCGGGCTTTTCAACGCCTCCCAACGTTTCCTCACGGTATTTCTTTAGCCTGGCCGTATACTGTTTGTCCAGCGGCTGCAGCATCGCGTAAATCATGGCGATTATTACGAACACCACGGGCAGCAGCAAAAACGCCAGGTTGAATATACCCTTTACGCCTATCATTGCCTCAACATCGTCAATTTTGCCCTGAATAGCAAATGCGGATACCGTCATCATTACAACAAGCAGAAGATACGAGAGCAAAACCGACCATTCGATCATAATATAGGTGTTTCTTCTGTACGCGACGCTTTCGCTTTCATCCATTGTAAAGGCGACAACCGTCTGCATATCCTGCCCCAGGCTAACAAGCACGCATAGCATGCATCCAAGCCCCGCGCACCACAGTATGTATAATATAGCGTTCGGGGCGAACCATCCGTTATAATAGCCAACTGACGCCAGGCACCAGAGAAGGGCGCCTACGATGAACACCGACGGCTTATCGTATTTCGAGCCCATGCGCCTGCTGAGGAACAGCCACAACAGAAGCATCATGAACCCAAGGCCGGCCAGCCATAGCAGCAGGTAAAGAAAATCAGCCATAGGGTTTCCGCCGGGCTGCAGATTCATATAGCAAATATAGCATATTATTCCTATGTTCAAGGCAATCATAAGGTTTTTCAGCATATAGTTGTATGTCCTGCAGGCGCTTATGTCCATAAGCCCGTCCAGCCCCTTCATGGATTCGGCAGCGGAATCATCGGAAGCCTCAACGCATTGAATTAAGCCCCTTATCGCATTTCCCAACAGCGTCAGCACCAAGAGATTGCCGCCTCCGCTTATATCAAAAAGCGCTATAAGGCCCGCGGCAGCCGCGGAAAAACAGATATGCGCCAAAAGTATCCATAGCCTGCAACGCCTGGACGTTGATTTTATCGCTATTAAATCAGTAGCCGACTGCCAGGCCACCATATAGAGGATCATACCAAGCAGTACAATGGATAGCCTATTCTTTGCTACGGCAGGGTACACAAATAAAATCGCGATATTTAAAAGCACCGTTGATATCAGGATAAAAACGCCCTGCTTTGCCATAAACCTGGGTATCGAGGCCCTCCGCGAAAACAGCCTGAGATAGATCAGCCATATGAGGCCAAGCAGATACAGCGCCCCTCCAACCATGGCGTTGTTTATCAGCACCCCTGACATATACATTGCAATATATATGAAAAAGGCGTCCAACACCTTTTTCACTATAATTCTTATTTTCATTTGTTACCCCCGCCCCATATTAGCTCATCCCAAGTCGGTCTTCATGCTAAGCCTAAGCGGTTTTCTCGCCTAATGCTTCATTTTTCCCTCCCTGCTTGCGCTTGACCGATATATATCCAAATATGCACATAACCAGCGCCCCTACAGCATCCACTATCAAGTCCTCCATGGTATCGGCCAAGGCTTCCCGTCCTACAAGGAGGGCGCCGTCCTCCAATGCATACTTCTGCATATTTAAAGCGGCCACGCTGTCAACCGTGTACTCGTAGATCTCCCATACCACGCCAAAGGCAAGAGCAAAACAAAACGCGAAAAACGCGATAAAAAACGGCGACAGATGCATGTCAACGTTTTTATTGCTGTTTAGCAGCGATACAAGCGTAAATCCGAGCGATCCAAGCATTGCCCCGCTGAAGGTATGCAGCAGCAGGTCCCAGTATGGGATGATAAAATAAAAATCTTGAACCTCCCCTAAATATATGGCGCAGAACAAGAAGATGAAGTACAGGACAAACATGTAGTTTGGTATGGTCAGCGACAGCTTTTTCTGTAATAGCGAAGGAATAAACATGACGACCATGCCAAGCGAACACTGCAAAAGCATCAGTGAATAATCGCTTTTAATCTTTTCGTATGGTTCGTCCGAAACCTCGGGAGCCATAATCATGCTTACAATCGCATAGATTATGGACAGGACCAGGGTAATAAACAGCACCGTGCCAAAAATCAGCTTGAAATTGGGTTTCTTTTTTACTTTCGTCATGCAATCACCGTTTAGTTATTTTGTATTGGTTGTGGTTTTTGTTTCCTGTTGCCGCCTGCGGCGTTTGGTCTTTTCTTCCAAATGCCCCTTTAACCCTGTTTTCTCGTATCTGGATATAGCCATCTCTAAAATATCGCGCCAGGCCATTGGTATGGTATTGCGGGCATTTATACCAAGCGTTCTGAGCCTCGCCTTATCGCCAAGGCCAGCCTTTATAGCTTCATAAAGGCTTTCCGTCGTATCCTCGCAGAGCAGTCCGTTCTCTCCGTCGGATATTGCCTCGGCGGCGCTGCTGCCCCTGACGATTATCGAAGGGGTTTCCATGGCGGCGGCCTCCCTGACAACCATCGGCGCATTATCGTACAAAGAAGGAAATACCAGCATCTCCGCCCTCCTGTACAGTCCGTCTAGCAGGGCCGTGTCTTCAATATGCCCTGTAAATATAGTTACATCAGCGATATTCAGCTCCTCGGCTTTTTCCTCAATTTCGTTTCTGTTAGGCCCCTGGCCGGCAAGCACCAGGCGGAAATCGGAGCCGTCCTTTTTAAGCATTGCCGCTGCTTCAAGTATTCTTTTTATGTTCTTTTTCCAATGCATCTGGCCAACGAAAAGGAGCGCCGGACTTTCCGTAAGCCCGAAACGCTCTGCAGCCGTATCCGCCGTGCTGTCGTCGATGGGCCTTATATCGGTTCCGTTAGGCATTACCTGTATTTCACCCTTGAATCCGTACCCCTTAAGCACCTCCGCGGACGAATGGCTGACCGACCACACTTCATCGCAGTGGCTGTAAAACTCGACTATGTATTTTACCCCGAGGGTTGATATCACCTCGGATTTCGTTGTATGGAACAGATCATCGTAGTACTTGGAGTGAAATGTGCCTACCAGGGGAACGCGCTGCTTTTTAGCAATGCGCAGCGCCTCATGGCCCGCTATAAACGGGGAGTGGCAATGAACAACGTCGAATTCTATTCCTGACATCCGTTTATGATAATGGCTGTCCATGATCGGAATTCCAACCTTATACTGGGTAGACGTAACAAGCGGCATGCCCGCATATTCTATCAGCTCGAACGGGAATCCCCCCCTGTACCCAGTCTCGCCGATAGGCGCTATCACATAGCACTCGTGCCCCAGGGCAGCTATATTCACCGCGTAGTTATATACAACGCGGCCTACTCCATCTACAATGGGCAAAAAGGTGTCCGTAAACTGACCGATGCGCAAAGAGCTTCCCCCTTTTATGTCCTTTAACATCTATATTATCCATCTTACCGTTGTTTTTATAAAATGTAAAGTTTATCCTTAACGCTAATTCTATCCGCAAACATGTACAGAATCATACTCCTCAAACCTTGACGCACCCCATTGTGCATGTCCCCCATCTTCAAACAGCCCGACTATCGCTGAACCAGACCCAGTCATACATGCTCCCAGCGCGCCGCATTCCAGCATGCGATTTTTGATTTCAGCTAATTGAGGTTCAACAAAAAACGCCTCGGCCTCAAGAGAGTTGCCCATTCTCTTCCCCAGTCCCTCCAGGTCTTTGGAAAGATAAGCATGGACCGCCCCGCTTACATCGTGGTGGGCGCACGGAAGTTTCAGGTTTGAAAACAGCTTTCCCGTATTGATGCCTGCCCTTGGTTTTACAATCAAAAGCGGAAGGCTTAAACGCGGTATTGGAAACAGTCTTTCTCCTATGCCTGCGGCAAGAGCCGCGCCGCCTGAAAGGCAAAACGGAACGTCGGCTCCTATCGTGGAAGCAAGCTTCCCTAGCATCTCTATATCCAAGGCGTGATATATCTTCTGCATCCCAATGATTACTGCGGCGGCGTCGGCCGATCCGCCCCCAAGCCCTGCCTCAGACGGAATTCTTTTTATAATTTTGATATGAGCGCCCTTTGACCCGCCTATCCTTGAATATGCTTCCGCGGCCTTTACCGCCGTGTTGTCCCTGGGAAGCGGGATATTGCTTTCAAACGATATATCTTCATCCTCTGATATAACCACGTCGTCGCACAGATCTATGGAATGCATGAGCGAGCACAGCTCATGGTAGCCGTCGTCGCGCCTATACAGAACGTCCAGGGCAAGGTTTACCTTTGCATATGCTTTAATCAAAGGCATGCTTATCACCTCAACTAAATAAAGACATTATAACCCAGAGGTATAAATAATGTAAGGTCCTGCAAATTAAAATCAATTATCATGCATAAACCCATTTCCAAAGGGAAATAATCGCCATATACACAGGAGGTGGATATCTATAATGAAACAATACCGCATACCACATAAAGCCGCGTCCCTTATCATAGCCGCATGCGCCCTCCTAATGGCATTTATATGCTTTGCCGCGGAGGGCAAGAATGCCAATGACGGCATATTTCGCCTTCATATAATCGCGAACAGCAATTCTCAAATTGATCAGAGGGTAAAGCTGCTTGTCCGCGACGCGCTTCTTGAATATGAAGCGGAAAACCTGTCATATGCCAATGACGCGTCCAAAACGCGCGATGAGCTTATGGCTCAGGGTAAGGATGTACTTAACGTAATAAGGGAGGTTTTAAATGATAACGGCGCGGACTATCCCGTTCAGCTTAAGGTTGGGAACTATCCTTTTCCCGACAGGGAATATGCCGGAAACGTCTATCCAGCCGGCAACTATGATGCGCTGAGGGTCGTTCTTGGCGAGGGCAAAGGTGAAAATTGGTGGTGCGTCATGTTTCCTCCTTTATGCATAGTACAAGACTACGAGGGAGAAGTTAATACCGAAGAGGGTGTTGTGTTCAAAAGCTTTTTTGGCGAACTAATACAATATCTGTTCGGAGGTAAGATTATATGGAACGGAAAAGCAGAAAATTAGCCTTTTTAATCGCACTGTTACTTATAATGTGTACGCTTCTTGAGCCTGCCACGGTAAAGGCGGCGGCCGTGCTTAAATACGGTTCGCGCGGAGATGATGTGGTGAACCTGCAAAGCAGGCTTAAGCGATGGAGCTACTATTTTGGAAGCATTGACGGAATATTCGGTTCACAAACTAAAGAAGCCGTAATGTACTTTCAACGCAGAAACGGCCTCGCGGTCGACGGCATGGTCGGTCCGCAGACGGCAAAGTCGCTCGGGATGACCCTTTCATCAAGCACTTCCTCTTCAGGGGGCTCATCATCAAACGCATCGGGAGACCTGTATCTTTTAGCCAGAGTCGTTTATGGGGAGGCTAGGGGCGAACCCTATAAAGGTCAGGTTGCGGTTGCGGCCATTGTTCTAAACAGGGTCAAAAACTCTTCGTTTCCAAATTCGTTGTCAGGGGTTGTATACCAAAGCGGAGCGTTCTCAATAGTCGCGGACGGCCAGATCAATTTGGCGCCGGATCAAACCGCCATCAACGCGGCGCGGGACGCTATGAACGGGTGGGATCCTACAAACGGATGCATCTACTATTTTAACCCCGCAAAGACAAGCAACCAATGGATGCACAGCAGGCCTAAGGTCGTTACTATAGGTTCGCATGTGTTCTGCAAATGATATTACAGCGGCTAAATTGAGCCGTGAGGCAGTCGGGAGGCATTAAATGAGCGATAAAGTCAAAACAGTATTAGGAATAGCGGTACCACTGGTTCTTGTACTAGCGCTGATAGTGGTAAGCGTTTGGGGCGTGCAGCAGCAAACCAGGGCCGATTCATACCAAAATTCAACCGAATCCATGTACAGACGGGCCTTTATTGAACTTGCAGACAATCTTTCTGATTTAGAAGCGACGCTCAGCAAGCTTATGGTTTCGGGTTCCAGGAACCATACGATAATCATGCTGGACGATATATGGAGGCTGAGCGGCGCGAGCGTTAGCCTGATGTCGCAGATACCTTCGTCTCACGTGGATACGTATGAGCTGAATAGGTTTATTGTGCAGGTTGGCGACTATGCGCATACCTTGATGGAAAACTTGATCGGCGGTACAATCATGTCCCAGGAGGACAGCGACCAGCTTGTGAAACTCCATGAAACCTGCGTTTCGCTTGCAAATGAGGTGAGGGGGCGCGTTGATTCCGACGACGTGCCTATAGACCTTTTAACAAACGACGATTACTTTGAGCCTTCTTCAAAGGAATATGAGGACTCCGAAGGCGTGGAGAAATTCCCCACGCTCATCTATGACGGCCCGTATTCTGAAAGCACCGAAAAACTTGAGCCAAAGGGTGTGAGCGGGGATGAAATAAGCGAAGACGAAGCCATGCAAAAGGCCATGGAATATGCCCCTGGCTCACAGCTGGAATCCGCCGGCGCTTCCGACGGGAATATTCCCGCGTATGACTTCAGCGGCACCCTGGAGGATGGGCGCTCCGTCGATATATCCGTTACAAAGAAGGGCGGCCATCTGCTGTGGATGATGAGCAGCGCCAAAGGCCAGGAAACCGGCGTTCCCGAAGAGTCGCTTACAGAAAAATACCGCAACGCGGGACTGGATTACCTTGATAAGCACGGCTTTAAGGGGATGACCGGAACCTATGCTCAATACTATGCGGGCGTGGCGCTTATAAACTATGCGGCAACGCAGGACGACGTCATCCTTTACAGCGACCTTATTAAGCTTTGGATCGATCGTGAAACCCTCGAAATCGTAGGCTTTGACGCAAGGAACTATCTATACAGCCATGTCGAGCGCAACATTGAGGAACCAAAGTTAAGCGTTGAGGACGCCGAAAGGATGTTAAACCCCAACCTGACGGTTGCATCAAAGGAGATGGCGTTCATACCGATAACGCCATCCAATGAACGGCTATGCTATGAGTTTAAATGTACCCTAGGCGATCAGGCCTTCATAGTATATATCGACGCCATTACCGGAGATGAACTTGAGATATTTAGGATTATTGATTCAGAGGACGGGCAGCTGGTTATATAATAAAATCCCTCCAGAAAAGCGGACCGCGCCCTATAGCGTGGTCCGCTTCAAGCTGTCAAAAAGCCCTGGGGTTGTCAATGGCCGCGGTCTCTGGCTTTAAATTCGGTTCTGCCGACATGCGCGTAAGAGCCGGATGAAAACCGTGTGAGTTTCGTTCTTTGTGGGTTTGCCGCAAGAGGGCCGGAGGCAATACCCGTAACCTCAAAAAAGTAGCGCGCCATTTTTTACATTTGGAAGTGAGCCGACCCTAGGGTGTGATTCGCTTTTCCGTTTGGGTATGTTTTATTGTAAATTGAACGATCTTATGATAGCATGGTTATACAATTTTATAGTGGAGTATTATTATGGACGGCAAAAACAAATCCGCAACCGCCTGGATGAGCATAATAGCGGTGGCTGTGCTGCTCGCGTTTTGTTCGCTACTTTTTATTATCGGAGATGCTTCTACCTCGTTTGAAATTACCGCCTCACCCGCTGCAAGCGCCTCCCCGCATCAAACGCAGTCCCAGATAGATCTGATTATATCTGCAAACTGTATTTCCATTGATATATTTTTGGAAAACGCGAAGTTATATGGCTTGAAAACAACGCCTGTTGTTATCAGCCAGAGCGGAAGCGTTTATAAATATGGGTTCCCAGACTCTCCTGCCGGCGGGACCGACCTTCTAATCTCGGTAGGCCAAACCGGCCTCGCGGAATCCTTTACCCTTACCGCCCGCCTTACGCCTAAGCCTGAAAAGCCCGAGGAAGAGTCCCTTATCCTTATGGATTTATACCAGCATGAAATTGAGCTGTACAATTCATATCTTTCATGGCTTGAAGATACATTTATCGCGTTGTCACAGGCATTTTGCATTAAAACAAGGCTTAGTTACGCTGGCGCGCTGACGATGTGGCACATTGCCAGCGAAACTATTGACGATCAAAAACGCCGCGACTCGGCGCACGGTGCTTTTATTATGGAAGCATACTCCGATATTTCAGATTATTGTAATATAATAACTATATCAATATTTGTATCTCAAGATTAACCTGGCGCATAGTTCAGTATTTAAATCAAAAACCGATTTTAAATAATACCGGTCTAAGGCGCATAATGTCGTTTTAAGTCGTTCCAAAGCCGTCTGCTGTAGTTAAAATTAAATATATGTTCATTATTTTTCTGCTGATTTTCCTTGTAATAGTGCTGCTACAATGATATAATTTAGCTGAGACATGGATGTGTGCTGTTTTTGATTGCCTTATCCGCCCTTATGGCGGCCATGCTGTGCTATGGACGGTTAGGCGGCCCTGGATTATCTCCATGCATGTATCCACAATATGATAACTTCAAGGAGGAGAACATGAAGAGAACACTTGCAATCGTTTTATCACTGGTGCTGGCTTTCGGCGCATTTTCGCTGACGCAGGCAACAGAACCGCAGACCTATACGTTTGTGGTAGGCACAGTTGAGGCCGAGGCTGGAGAAACAGGCGTTTTGGTTCCAATAACTATGCCGAATCTCGCCGCTATCAATGTTATAATAGAATATGACCCGGAGGTTCTTACCTATACGGGTGTTACTGATGAATCAATCATTGTAAATTCTGAAGCCGGTACGCTCAATATTGCTGTAGTACATTTTCTGTCGAATTATGGCACGGAAACCGCTTTCTGTCTCAAGTTTGACGTAAGCGAAAACTTCAGCGGTACTGCTCCGATTACGGTTATTGAAGTTGGCAGCGCATCCACGATCATTGACGAGCGCACCATCGACGTCCCCGCCAGCAACGTCATTCCTACCAGCGGAGCTATAACGGCGCCTGAAGTCGTCACGTATGAAGTAACGTTTGTCGATGGCCTTACCGATGAAATCATTGAGACCCAGACCGTTGAAGAGGGCATGGACGCCGTTCCTCCCGAACCTCCCGTTCATGAGGGATATGTCTTTGTAGGTTGGGATGGCGACTATATCAACGTAACCGAGAACGCGGTCGTCACTGCCTGCTATGAAGAAGAGGGCGTTGAGACATTCACCGTAACGGCTCAAGCTGGCGAAGGCGGAACCGTATCCCCCGCGACACAGACGGTTGCCGCTGGCAGTTCTGCTACCATAACCATCACTCCCAGCGAAGGGTATGAGATTTCGTCAATAACCGTAAATGGTGAAAAGGTTGTATTGGCTGATGACGTTGATGTAACAAAAGAATATGAATATGTTATTGAAGCAGTTGACGCTGATCTGGAAGTAAAGGTTGAGTTCGCCAAGACCGGCTCAGAGCCTACTCCTCCCGTTGAAGATCCCGACCCGCCGAAGGCAGGCGCTATCTCAGCCATAGGACTGGCTATCGGCATGATCACCGTTGGCGCAGGTACGGTAGTACTCCGTAAAAGGTCTAAGTAATTCCAAGATATGATACAAAAACAGGCCGCATTAGGGACACTTCACACAAGGAAGTGTCCCTTGGCATTTGTAAAGACGGTTGGATATGATGAGTTTGTAGTAAAACTAAATTACTATGGAGGAAACTACAATGAAATCATTATTTGAAAAGTATGGCGGTACATACCGCAGAGAAAGTGACTATCTTATTCCTAATCTATCTTTGCCAGTAGGAGAAAGACCTGTTGGTGTTTATGGGCAGCGGCATCTGCAATATTTACAAGAGCATCGAAGACTGACATATACTAATCTGTTAACAAGTGGAAAGCTCAATCAGTATTTGTGCGAAATAGATGAGCAAGCACAACGAAGATTTGAATGGCTTCTGATGCAAATGAAACAGCAACAGTGTATAACAGAGCAATTAAAAAATGATAACCCTATGGAATGGGTAGGAAAAATGAATTGTATTCGACAACAGGTAGAAGAAATTATATTGCATGAGTTAATTTATAATTAGCAGAAAAGCGGCGTTGGCGATTGAGCTGACGCCGCTTTTTACATAGCCGATTGGTGCAGGTTATGTATATATCCGCTTGATTTCTGCACATAATACCAAAATACTATATGCATAGAGTTCTTGTTTCGGCTTGACTTTATGCATATTAAGCAGTACAATAATATGCAGAAACGGAGGTCTTGCTATGCGGAAATTTGATTACTCTTTTTTGAATAACGGCTTGTTACCTGCGAATTTAGTTAATCTAACGGCGAATATCTCATCGCTCAAGACAATGGCAGGTGTTCGCAAGGACGAATACGCTCAGATTTTCACCGAGCTTGAAGCGGTTGCAAAGGTGCAATCCATCAAAAGCTCCAACGAAATTGAGGGCATTATCACAAGCGATGAGCGTATTGCAGCCATTGTAAACCAGAACAGCGCACCGCTAAATCACAACGAAGCGGAGATTGCGGGATACAGAGATGCGCTGAATGAAATCCATTTAGGTTATGAACACATAGACCTGCGTGAGCGTGACATACTCCGCTTGCACGAAATTATGATGTCATTTACGGGCTATGAGTTCGGCGGTCAGTATAAGATCGATGACAATGTTATCTTAGAGGTTGATGCGGACGGTAATAGGAAAATCCGTTTCCGACCCACTCCAGCCGAGGAAACCGCCGCCGCTATGGAGCAGCTTGAGCTTGCCTATATGGAAGCCAGAGGAGATGCGAATATCAGTCAGCTACTACTCATTCCCTGCGTGATACTCGATTTTCTCTGCATACACCCGTTCCGTGACGGCAACGGCAGAATGTCACGCTTGCTTAGTCTGCTGCTGCTTTATAAGAACGGTTTTGATGCAGGTAAATATGTGTCCTTTGAGGAGCAAATAAACGCTTACAAAGCTTATTACTATGAAGCCTTGAAGCAATCCTCTACTGGTTGGGATACCAATGAGAATAGCTATTTCCCGTTCATTGAGAACTTCCTATCCACTCTTTATATGTGCTACAAGGAGCTTGATAAGCGGTTTGCAGTTGTTCACGGCAAGCGTATCACGAAAAAGGCTCGTGTGGAAGCCACGGTACTGAACAGCCTGACGCCGATTTCAAAAGCGGAAATCTGTAAGATACTGCCTGATGTCAGCCCCACTACGGTGGAAGCCGTTCTTGGTGCAATGGTTAAGGACGGGCAGATTAAGAGGATTGGCCAGTCGAGGGCAGCGAGGTATATTAAAAGCTAAAATATTATAAAGGCAGATGTAAATATGAAAATTGAAAAACTGATAATCAAAAACTACAAGTTATTTAATGATATTGCTATAGAAATGAATAGCGATGTAAATATTTTTGTTGGTGAAAATGACTCTGGAAAAACTACTATTTTAGAGGCATTATCAATTGTTTTAACAGGCAAATTGAATGGTGGTGCAATTATAACAAGATTAAATCCAGATTGGTTTAATTTTGATGTTCGCAAAAGTTACAAAGAAAGTTTAGGTACACCAACACCTTCAGAGCTGCCAAAGATTGTTATAGAAGCCTATTTTGGAAATCTCACCGATGCCGATATTCATTTAAAAAAATATGAGGGTGCAAACAACTCATTGTGCGAGAACGCAACGGGTGTAAAAATCGAGATAAGATTTGACGATGAATATAGCGACACTTATAAGCAGCTAATAAAAGAAAAGAAAATTGGCGATATACCAGTTGAGTTATACAAGGTTGAATTTAGGTCTTTTGCTAATCCCGATTATTATATAAATACCACCTCAAAAAAAGTAGCATATATTGATGCTACCAAAAAAGATTACGGGACAGTGCTAAATCGTTTTGTTTCATCTAGCATAACAGAGTATTTGACTGATGAGGAAAAGACAGATTTGAGAATTGCGTACAGGGGTAATAGACGCGATTTTACTGATAGCGATGCTGTTAAAAGTTTGAATTCTAAGCTGCAAACGGATTATAGTTTTAATAACAAGGTTTTAAGTTTGAATTTGCGTGAAAACGAAATAGATAGTTGGAAAAATGAAATGTCCCTATCTTTGGATGAAATCCCGTTTGAAAACACAGGTTTTGGTACACAAAATATGGTTAAATCAGAAATGTTTTTACAACAGAATTCAGATGTAGATATTTTGATTATCGAGGAACCCGAAAACAACTTATCATTTACAAATATGTCTATTCTTATTTCCAACTTGTCAAACAATGCAGATAAGCAGTTGTTTATATCTACGCATAGTAGTTTCGTGGCAAACAGACTCGGCTTAAATCATTTGCATTTAGTCGCTAATGCAACAACAAAACCATTTAATGATTTGTCAAAGGAAACATACGAATATTTTTTGAAGCTGCCGGGATATAACACATTAAGATTGCTGTTGGCAAATAAAATAATTCTTGTAGAGGGACCAGCTGATGAACTAATTGTGCAAAGAGCATATGTTGATACACACGGTAAATTGCCAATCGAAAATGGAATTGATGTAATGTCGGTAGGTGGTGTTGCATTTAAAAGATATTGCGAATTAGCTAAACTTATCAATAAAACCATTACTGTTGCAACAGATAACGATGGCAGAAACTCCGCTGTTCTTGAAGAAAACTATAAAGAGTATAGCAATATTCTAAATTTATGTTATGAGAGGGATAACACACTAAAAACACTTGAACCGAGTGTCTTATCGGCTAATAAAGATAATTTCGATGTCTTTAAAGAAATCGTCTATAAGGGACAAGATGTAAAATCACAGAATTATGATGATATATGTAAATTCATGGTAAACAATAAAACTGAATGGAGTATGAGGGTTTTTCAAAGTGACAAAAAAATAAAATACCCCGAATACATAAGCCAAACGATTGGGAATGACAAAAATGAGCAATGATGTAATTTTTGCTGCGGCAGGAAATGGTAAAACATATAACATATGTAATGAAGCAATTAAATTAGCTTCAGAAACAAACAAGTTAATTTTGCTTGTCTCTTACACTAACGAAGGGGTACATTCTTTAGAGAAAGAATATAGGAAGCAAAATTTCGGTGTTCTTGATAAGAATGTAATAATAAAGACATGGTATAGCTTTCTTCTGTCCGAGTTGATAAAGCCATATCAATGTTTATTAAAAATAAAGAAAAAACAGTATAAGAATGAATACGATTTTGCAATTCCAGAGAATCATATAAAATCCATAGCCTTTTATCAAGATGAAGAAAGACCACTATGGTATAAAAATGTACATATTCAGTATTACCTCAATTCAGCACAAGATATTAGAAAAGATAGTGTCAGCCATCTTGCTGTTCGTTGTATCGAGGACTCGAAAGATAAGGCAATAGAAAGGCTTGAGGAAATATACTCTCACATATTTTTTGACGAATTACAAGATTATGCAGGTTGGGATTTGGAAATTTTCTTGCGCCTATTTTCTTCCGAAATTCAGATAAGGTGTGTCGGAGACTATAAACAAGCTACGTTCAGAACAAACAATTCACCAAAGTACAAACAATACAGAGATGAAAAGATTAAAGATTTTTTCTTAGTCCAAAGCAATAATGGAGTTTGTGAATTATCGTATAGCAATACAACAAGGCGCTTTAATCAAGAAATATGCGATTTTGTTAATACAATTTTCAATGATAAAGAAAGCACCATATGCCCCTACCAAGATTGTATGTACCCTCAAGTTGAACATACAGGGGTTTATATGATTGATAATCAGTACATAGAGCAATACTGTCAACTGTATAATCCTACTATCTTAAGATATGACCGAAACAGCAAAATAAAATTTAACCATAGCTGTCAAGTGTTTAATTATGGAAACTCAAAGGGTGCGACCTTTGAACGTACTATTATTGTTCCTGTTGGGACAGTTCTTCCTTTTATCAAAGAACAAAAGAACATCACCTCTAACCAAACACGTTCAAAGTTTTTTGTAGCCTGCACAAGAGCCAAACATAGTATTGTTTTTGCAGTAGATAATCCCAAAACGAGTAGCTTTTTTAAACCTGTGAGTATTGAAATCGGCAGCAATACAATCCCTGCATTTAGATATCAAATGCAGGAAACAAAGGAGAATCGAAATAGAGAAAATAAATGAAATATGTGATATAGGTGCAATTGATTTTGAGAGAAAGTTAGCTATTGTTAGGTTCTTCTAAGGAAAGGGCGTGTGTATTGTTATGAAGAAAAATGTATTCTCACCTATTAAAACAAACGCAATGATTGCTTTTGTTTTTGATAGCGGAAAAATCAGCAGTAGTTTCTATGGTGATGCCGTTTTTGAAAGCATTATAAAGGGCAAGGAAATAGTGGCCAATAGCAAGAAAATTGTCTTTTCCGTGGGCGATATTTTTGATAAAAGTATTTATGATGATATTACGCCATATATAGTCCGTGATGAGCTGTGTACTATACCAAGAGAGCAAGAAAAATATGAGGGTATCTTATATGCTGTTTTAATGGAAGACATTGATGAGGCAATTGCACTAAATATTGATTTAAGATTAAAGAATGAATTCAAACCCTATATTGGGATGACTTCAATAGATATAGAATCGTCAGATGCGCGAAAACAATTTTGGAAAAATCTTATACGAAGATTCAGCATCGAGCTAAATACAATTACGTGTTTTGGCTCAAAAGAGGAAGGTTATTTTGCATATCAGGAACACTCCCACCGGCTCATAGAGCAGATGAAGCGGGCGCAGGGTATCACGGAGCAGCTAAAGGCTGAAAACGCCTTAGAATGGGTAGGACGAATGAATAACATAAGAAATGCGGTGGAGGAAATCATCAATACGGACTTGATTTATATATAACAGACTGGCGGTAGGGAGTAAAATCTCTGCCGCTTTTCTCTTTCGGGTAGTTCCTACGTAACGATATGTTATCTCTGGTTGGTGGAGATGTAAAATCTAAATTCCACAAATTTGAAAAACTCATATTCCACACACTTGACTTTTTGAACGCTGTTCAATATAATATAATTGAACAGCGTTCAAGGAGGGCAATATGAAAGATACAACAAATGTTAAAGACCGCATCATTGAGGTAACTACAGCAATGATTGAACAACACGCAGGCGATACTAAAGCTATAACCGCCCGTGTGATTGCCGAAAAAGCAGATGTGGGGTTAGGGCTAATCAACTATCACTTTGGAAGCAAGGAAAATTTGATTACCACTTGCGTTCAACGCATTATTAGCAACGTAGTTACCGCAGGTGTAAAAGTGAACGAGGAGTATGACACAGACAAAGACCATTTGATAGCAAAGGCTACTCATGTATTCAATTTTCTTTTTGAAAATGCTGCTGTATCTCGCATCTCAATTTTGGGTGATTTGCAAAACTATTCAGCGAATAGCAATTCTGCTTATACACAAAGAGGGTTTATGACATCACTGACAAGAGATGTTGCAGAACAGGATAAAGCGTTACTGTCATTTATTCTTACAGCCACAATGCAAATTGCATTCTTGGGAAGCGGTTCTATAAAAGAAATTTTAGGCTATGACCTTGAAATTCCAAAAGAACGAGCAGCTTATATTGAAAAGGTAGTTACCATTCTATTTGAGGGCGGCAAAAAAGAGGTGTCGCTATGAACAGAAAAATTAGTATGATAGCACCTCTCGTGAATGCTATCGCTGTTACTGGCTTTGCATTATCAATGCTAATTGGAAGTAATTTCGGAAGCTACCTATCTTCAATTTTTATCGCTTTCAGTTTTGTGCCTATGATATGCTCCTATGCCTTTTACTCCAAAAAAGAAACTAAATTAGCAGGAATTGTTGCAATAGGATTTGCGGTGGTATATGCAACTTTGATTTCATTGGTTTATTTTGCACAGATGACTACCGTCCGGACAGGCGGATTAACATCACAAGCGGTTTCACTCCTCGATTTTCAGCAATTTGGTCTGTTTTTTAATTATGATTTGTTGGGATATGCTTTAATGGCACTATCTACTTTCTTTGCAGGATTAACTATTTGCGTAAAATCCAAAGCTGACAAATGGCTGAAAGCCTTATTGCTCATTCACGGTGTGTTTTTCATTACTTGCTTTATATTTCCTATGCTCGGTTTGTTTACAACTGATATGGCAGGAGCAGAGTGGATAAGTACAGCCGTTTTAGAGTTTTGGTGTGTGTATTTTATCCCAATCAGCGTATTGTCCTTTTTGCATTTTTCAAAGTGTGGAAACGAGGTGTGAATGTGGCACAAATAGAATGGATACGCTGCCCTGTCTGCGGAAATAAAACTCGTGACAGGATACGAGAGGATACCGTTTTAATCAACTACCCTCTCTACTGCCCGAAGTGCAGGAAAGAGAGTTTGATACAAGTAAAACAGCTACAAATAAAAGTCATCAAAGAGCCAGGCGCTTTAGACGCAGAGCCGATGAACTTGTGAGCAATCACAGTTTGTCGGCTCTGTTCTTATATAGCGACAGATAGGACAAGCCCACCGAATAAAAAAAACGGTGTTTTGGTGGGCTGCTTTTCTATGCTCTGCTTTCCCTCTGACTTCGTTTTTTGAAGTTTGGAGGGATTTTCTTTGCGTTGGTATGACGCCGTAACATTACTACTGATTTTAAGCAGCACCATTTACATAATACATAACAGGGGCAAGGATAACCTGTTAAAAAAATCCTCACTCTTGTATGGAGATATTATACCCTTGAAATAGAAGTAAAATATCCTCATAAAAGAACTTTAATATCTCATAGCCGCAAAGGTCTGACAGCCTTTGCGGTTTTTCTTTTGTCGTTTTTTGCAGGAATACGCCGCAAGGCAGTTTCTGGCGTTGGTTGCCGTTCCCCACCTCTCAATCTGAATTTCGCATTTTTCAAATTCAGATTGGAGGAAAACAAAATGGCATACAACAACGGCAGAGAAGATAGAAAGTGGCGGCTCTGGAAAGAAGCCGAAGAAAAGGTATTGCGGGAATGCGGCATGGATGAAGATACCATTGAGCAAATCCGCATTGACGACAGGGCAGACTTTAATTCCAACAGACGGTTTTACAGACGCTTGAATGATGTCGGCGAGTACCTTGAGGAAATCGCAGACATTGAACGGCTAACAGAAGTAAACACTGTTTCGGATTTATTGAATGAAATCGAGAGCGAAAGCCTACATCAAGTATTACTCGAAACAAACAAGCTCACCCTGCAAATTATCCTGCTGAAAATGCAGGGGTATTCCACAAAGGAGATTGCTCCGATTGTTCATATCACAACGGATGCTATCTACGCAAGGTTAGACCATCTGCGAAAGAAATTACGGAAACTGAAAGAGTAAGTCCAAAATCACGCTTTCCTACGGGCTATTGGGTGAGAGGTCAAAAACCTCTCACCCATTTTTGCGTATTGGAGGAATAGCGCCGATGAACAGATATATAGATGATAACGCCAAAGAAGAATTCACAGAAGACATTACTATCCGAGAAGCGTTAAAGTGCATCGATGATATGCTCGCCTCTTGGTCAAGAGAAGAACGCCTTGCATTCTTTGAAGCCTTTGCAAAACCAAAGGATATTGATTTTGTCAAAGAGATAAACGGCATCTATTATGTCGTGCGTTCCCATTTCAGCCGTGACAACAACGAGGATATATTAGACAAAGTCAACAGGCTGTTGGATACGGATATATGAACAGATTTCAAACTATCACTTTAAAGCATTGAAGCGTGGCGGCAGATATGATAAAATATCCTTACTACACACATCATATCCGACTGTCGGAAAGGAGTTATTTTGAACAGACAGTCAAATAAAATTACTGCTCTCTATTGCAGATTATCACGAGATGATGAGCAGGGTGGCGAGAGCAACAGTATAACCAACCAAGAGTTAATATGTAAAGGGTGGTTTCTCCCACCTAATACATATGACTGCGGCTCATTTGTGGTGAATAGAAAAGCAGTTGTAGGAAAGGAGCAGAAAAGTCTTATAACCGCTACAAATTCAGCACAGAAAGGAGCTTTTGCTTATGAAATCGTTATTCGAGGAAATGGGTGGTACATACCGCAAAGAGGGCGATTATTTCATTCCTAATCTTGAATTGCCACCTGCATCGGATTATCAGCTTGGCAAGTACGGGCGTATGCGCCGCAGCTATCTAAAGGAACATCGGAAGGTGCTTTACACAAACTTGACCGTAAGCGGCACTTTGTTTGAACACCTTGCCGAGATTGACCGAAGCTGCAACGAGCGTATGGAAAACATTGTGTCAGCTATGGTAAGGCAGGAAGATGTGACCGAAGCCTTGAAAGCCGCCGATCAAATGGAATGGGTGCGGCGAATGAACAACATCCGCAACCGGGCAGCGGAAATCGTATTGACCGAACTTGTATATGCTTAATGGGAAATGCCCGTTATCGGCTTGATGGCTGATAACGGGCATAAACTTTATTCTTTCGGCATAATGAATTTGTATTTACCTTTACCTTGACCGCTGACGGCTTCAATTAGCTTTGCTTCTTTTAGTTTCTTTATCAATTCTCCAGCCGGTGTAGATGTAATACCGGCAAGCGCCATAATATCAGCTCTCGCAAAAGCCAAATCAAAACCAAATTGACGGAACAGTTTTAGTGCGGTTTCTTTGGTGGACTTTTTCGCTTTTAGTTCAAAAAGTAGCGTTTCAAACGCCTCTTTTTCGCTTGAAACAACTGGTTTCTGTCCGTCAAACAACTGGTTTTCATCCGAAACGTCTGCTTTTTCAATCGGAACATCGTAATTCAAGTTATAAAGAGTGACATAGAAATCCGAAGCATCCGAATAAAACTTCGGTTCCAATTCCTCACGGAAGTGAACGGCTTGATGGTAGGCTTCACGGATTTTCTTGAATCCGCTGCCTTGACGCTCCATATAGCCCAACCTGCCGAAAATATCGGCAAGCACAGGATTGCGCCGTGTGGATGATACACTGGATATATCCCGTTCTTGTATCCTCGTCCCGTCTGCCATACCGCCCGGAGAGTAGATCGTCATGCGGTCATCGTAGATGTCAATGTGGACTTCACTGCCAAGCATCAAATAATCACGATGGATAAGGGCATTGACAAGAGCTTCAAAAACGCTTCGTTCACAATACTCCGGCATTTCTATTCTGGAATTGGGCGTTTTCTTCCAACGGGTTTTCATGTTCCGTTTTACAAAACCGACACCCTCATTCAAGAGAATAATCAAGCTGCCCGAATACTCTGCGCTGTCCAACGCATCAATGATACCGCCACTTTTATCAAGACCGTTCCACCGTGTGCAGAACAGGCGGGAATGGCGAATGGGTGAATTATCCGCAAGCAGCGCACCGGCATTTGTCAGCATACCGTTGCTATCCCGAATTTCAAAGGAATCGAATAGTTTATCTTCCATGCTGTTCCGTGTCCATACCTTATAGCGTTCACGGAGCTTTGAAAAAGCATAGTCCTTGAAGCTGTATTCTGAACTAAGGGCATCGTATGTGCGATTCATACCTTTCAAAATAAGCTGATTTAGGACATAATCGGGAGCAATCACACTTTCATTGCCAATACGAATGTATGCTTCCATCACACCATCCGCTTTATAGTAATAAGGTGTGCTGCGCCCTGCGGAAACAATCAGCACCAACAAATCCTTGCTGTTTGCTCGTTCCGGCGTAAGGATAAAACTCGGAAACGGTGTGATGCGGTCTTTGATTAAGCGGCTAATAGCTTCCGCATCGGCTTGAATATCGTCCAAACCGATAATTGCTTTATCATTACTAATGCCGAAAAACAATGTGCCGCCGATACCATTTGCAAATGCGCTCACGCTTTTGAGCCAGCTTTTCGGCTTTCTCACTTCCAAAGCGACCTTAAAATCACACTCGGTTGCTTCTGCAATCAATCTGTCTATCATAAATTGAGCACCTCGTTTCCTATCCTATCCTATCCTTCATTCTTATCTTTCGTTCTGCTCTTGTAAACATTGTACTTATTTTTGCACTGAGGGCTACAAAATACAGCGCTCGGTCTGCTTGCGACAAAGGCTTGCGTACAATGCCTGCACAGGCGAATAGGCTTATCGCTATCCGTCAGCATGAAGCTGAACATCATCTGAATACCAAGCATCAGCGAATGGAAATCCCATACAATCGTGGGCTTATCCAAAAGGGCGATCCGATAGGTCGGCGCAATACCGCCGAAGGCTTCCATGCCCTGCTGCATAAGGAGCCGCTGTTCGGGTGTCATTTTGTCGTAATCCTCATAGAACAGGAAAGAACTGATGAAGGTAAAAGCAATGTCAATAAACTGCTGCTTCATCCATTCGTAGCTTTCCGCATATTCCCTCTGGAAGCTCATATTGACCGCCATCGGCTTATCTGACATAGTCATGGCAAGTGCCATCATCACACGGTCATTATTGATATTCCACATGGATTCTACGCCACCCTTGACTACATCCGGCTTGTCAAAAGGGAAAAACAAATTCAAATAGTCCTCTGTTGACATGGATTCCTCTCGGATAAAATGATTCTTTGGCAGATACACCGCTTCGTAGTCCATAAAACTTGGCGTAGTCGGCAAAGCGGTCATTAAGCCAAGCAAGCCGTATTTCACCGCAAACTGCTGTATTGCTTTCTGCACTTCCTTTTCGGATTTGTGCTGTGTTCCCAATCGCCCGATATTGATGGCATCCAAAACAATCCTCTGATACTCGCTCAACGGATCATAAATGCTGGGCTGTGCCGTTTTGGTCGGCGTGAGGTACAGCTTGCCGTCCTCTGCTTCTTTCCATTCATATTCACTATATCGCACCCAATTTGAGGAGGTGCGTTCAAACAGGTTTTTCATCGTCAAACCCTCCACTATGTATTGTAACCCAAATAATTCTTAAATATATTACCATTATACCGCTAATCTGCGGATTTTTCAATATCTACACCGTTATCCGCTAAAAATTCCTTTTCAAGCAAAGTCAATGGCTGCTGTTTGTCCACTTTTTCTTTGAGTGCGGCAAGCAGCTTTTTTTGTATCTTTTTCAGCATCGTGCCACGCACCTTGCGGATGTTTCGGTCTGTTTGCCCTCGCATAGCGGCAATCCGTGTAGAGCTGTACTGCCGGAGCGCACACAGAAACAACAGGAATTTATGATCTTCGCTCAGCTCTCGCAGAATATCGGACATATATTCCTCGGTCACAAGCTCGTGTATATCGTAAGGACAATAGAAAATAGCGTCGATAAAATCGCCCTTTCGGATTTGTTTTTCCAAAACATTATTTAAGGTGTCGGGAAAGAACAGTCCGTCTTTTGCCGCCCCATAGTCAAGAGGAACATCGTCACCGCTGCGGGAAAGCTCGTGATAACGCTCCTTGCGTTCTCTGTTGGCATCCAGCTTGTCCCACCAGGCAATGACATTTTCAAAATCCTTTGGCGTTCTGGCGGCATCCTCCAAACGGGCAAGAGCCTGCGCCCGCAGCTCCCGTTTGAGCAGTTTCCTTTCGGGCTGTTCCTCTGTGCTGTCCTCGTCATCCTCAATATGATGTTCTTCTGCATCGGCTTCCAATTCATCAATGAGCCGCCGTTCCTTTGCGATCTGCCGTTGTGCCTTTTCGGAAAGCTCGTCATCTGCATCTTCGGTATCGTCAAAGACAATTTCTTTCTTTCGATTCTTTCTTTTCCGTTCGGGAGGCTCGTCCGTATCGGCGGTATCTTCGTCATCCCAAAGAGCGTTTTCGTCCTCGTCATCTTCGGGATAATCAAAGACTTCGATTTCGTACCTGTCTATATATTCATCTGATTCATCTTCATAAATACCGCCGTATTCATAGTTTTCATCATCAGTACGCACCGCCGGACACCTCCCTTCAAAAATATTTTTGCGATTTTCTTCAATTCTGCGAAAAAACAGTTCCGCTAAGTACCCCTTATTTCTCCTATTAGTGAGGGAGTAATATATTTTGTCTGCGTTTATATTACTTACGATACTAATTAAAAGGAGGACAACTGCCTATGACACAAGACTACCGTGAGTTGACAGGCAGAGAGAAACGGCAAATCAAAAAGCTGGTCACTTCTCTCTGCGCCAACTATGACAAGGAATACGGCTGCCTGCCGCTTGACTGTGAGTGCTATATGTTCGGTGTCTGCTTCACCAATAGCGCACTGTGCAGGAAGTTCCGTTCGGATTTGCTGCCCAACGAGCCGGAGCTGCAAGCCGTGTTCAAACCGCAACCGCTGACCGTCTGCAAGGAATGCGGCAAGGGCTTTCCGAAAAGCGGCAAACGAGCCTACTGTTCGGACAAGTGTGCCGCAGAAGCACGGCGTAAGCAAACCGCAGCAAGAGTGCGTAAGCACAGAGCAAAGGAGAAACTTTGAGCTGCAATGTAACGAAATTGCCCTCTGAAAGCCTTATTCCACAAGGCTTTTTGGGCGGTTTTCATTGGGGTAAGGTGTTTGTATAGCTAGTGTCGTTTTTAACGGTTAAATGGTTACAGCAAACGGAACCAAGAGTATTATACTCGAAATTTATGAATTTTTCAAATATGGAGGAAATCTGCCTATGGTAAAAAACGAAAACAACAATTCTTTTTACACGACACGCCGCATCGGTGCGACCATCTATAAGGTCAAGGTTGTATTCAAGGATGACGGCGCAGAAACAATGGAAGAAAAAATTTTACGACTTGTTCGCAATGAAGGGGTTACAAACGCCGGAACTTGTGATATAATAAATACACCACAAATGAGCCGACAGTCTGAAAGGAGCGCATCATGAGCGTGAAACAGACTGAAAGCAAGATTACAGCTTTATACGAAAGACTATCCCGTGACGATTACCAGACCGGGGATAGCAACTCCATTATCAATCAGAAAAAATACCTCGAAAGCTATGCCGCACAAAGGGGCTACGAAAACTGCGTCCACTATACCGATGACGGGTACAGCGGAGGAACTTTTGCTGAGGTTAGATAGCGATACTTTTTACATCTACCATGTTGCGGCGGTCATG
>ERZ1673695.1182-NODE-1182-length-29355-cov-11.321365_pt1 | contig 29355 bp, 29 predicted proteins | sample MGYA00580225_ERZ1673695 | MGnify/ENA primary metagenome ERZ1673695 (study PRJEB41218, sample SAMN15661739) | gut metagenome | host: Homo sapiens | place: Canada: London | collected 2015-08-20/2019-03-30 | study: EMG produced TPA metagenomics assembly of... | reverse complement strand
GCATAGTCGCTTTTGCGATAATTTTGCACCTCTGTTACCTCCGATTTGTTTTTTTGAGAAAAACAAATCGGAGGTGGCGGCCCCCTGATTCTTTGTTCAGGGAGCCTTAAATGAAAGCGGCCGACTTTGTATCGGGATACAAAATCAGCCGCTCTCTGGATATGCACATTGAGAAGTCCAATAGGGTAGGCAGCACGGGCAGGCGGGGGTTTGTCCCCACTTGGGGCAAACTCCCGCGCACAAAGACGCCGACCAACGCCTATTGAAATTTGTCCATTGAAAGCCGTGTGTCGTTTGAGTGGGACAAAAAGTAACTTCTCAATGCTGTGGACTTTTTGATCCATAGCACAGTTACTCCTTGTCCGCTGTTATGCGGACGGCACACAGGCGGCTGGCATCATCCCCCTTCTTCCATCAATGTGGCAGTTCTACGCTGCCGCCCTTGCTGATAATTTGTATTTGTAAATTTCAAAAATAGGGAATCTTGACGATTCACCTCGAATTTTGCCGATAATATAAAGAAAAGCGGCCTTTATCCATAAGACAAAGGCCGCTTTATGCACTGACTATGCATGATTCTGTTTTTGCAGTTCCTCATTGGCCTCACCTCTTTTTATCTCAGGGGATGGGTAAACTGCCACAATAGAAGTTTATATGGTAGAATTCATTATGATTTCATCGAGAAATGTAAAATGTACTAAATGTGCAAAGGCGGGGAGAGATCTTCTTGAACTCCCCCCGCCTTGCATTCTACTTAATGATTTTGGTTTCTCGACATAGTAAACCAGATGCAGAACAAACCATCAGTTCACAATATAGGACACATCAAAGTGGATGCTGCTGGTAGACAGATTGCCAATAAAGATAGAGAAGTTGGAGTCGCCGGTAATTTCGAAGGATGCGGAACCGGAGCCATTGGAAACGGTTTTTACGAGTCCATAGCCAGTATTGTTATCGATCAGACCAATCTGAACATTGGCAGAAGTAGGAGTCCAGTTTGCATTTACGGTCACTTTTTGGCCCTTGGTCAGATCCTGAGAGTCAAAAGCATATCCCTTTCCGCCAGAAAGGTTGCCGGAAGCATAAGGTACCGCTTCGCCGGCCTTAGCCGACACAGTTCCCTGATAGAACATCATGTTGTCCGCAGCGTCAGTGGAGAGGTTGAACTGAGACAGATCTGCGAAACCCGTGGTGGTCTCAATGACCTTGGCAAAATCGCTGGAATCGGTAGACAGTTTCATCTGGGACAGATCAACAAAACCGTCGTCAGATTCAATGATGCGGGCTTCGCCCATATCCCCCGTCTTCACATCAGAAACATTCATCAGTTCGGCATTGGGCACGTCGATGGTAGAGGGAACCTCAGCAGCTAACACAGACATTCCCAGACAGCTGGCGCACAGAGTGCAAGCCAAGGCGGCCACGACAGTCTTACGGGATTTCTTGTTGGAATTCAACATGGTTAAAATTCTCCTTTCAAGCCTTTTTCTCGTTGAAACAAATGCAATTCCAGATACTTTGTTTGGGTTACGAAATACAGTTGTGTAGGAAATCAGAAGATGCCCATACTTTTTACGCTCTGCCTGATTCATTCGGCAAACAACCTGCTCATCACAAGATGTTTCTGCCAAACGATCTAAATCCCGCTTTATGAGATACACTACGGGATTGAACCAATAGACTGTTTGGAGAATAACTGCTAAGAGCTTTCTCCATAAGGCACGGTGCTTAAAATGCACTAATTCATGGGCCAGTATCATCTGTGCTTCATCAAGCTGCAAATCAGCATTTGGGATTATAATAGTTGGGGTAAAAAACCCAACCAGCATTGGACTTTGTATTGCGGAGTGCAACTTTAAAGCTACTTTTTGCTTGATCCCAAGACCTGCAGCACAGTGACTTGCAATTTCTTGCAACAGCGCATTATGAACTGTCTGTGACTGCTGGAGCTGGTATCTGAAACGAAGGAGCCCCAAAACATTCCATAGAACCAGGGCACCAGCAACAACAATCCAAATAATCAATGCCCACTTCTGCCAATCCAAACTCATGTTAAGAGTAGTATCTTTGATGATATTGGGGCTTGCTTCTGTAATACTCGCCACAGAGTTTTCAGGGGGGAGTACATTTATTCCAGACACAACTTTGTTCCCAACCACTGATATTGGCTCGGCCTCGGCTAATGTTTTCGGGAATGCTGGCAGCAGCTTGTAAAATGGGATAACATACAGGAACATAATGACTGTGGTACAGTTGTAGCGCCATTTTTCACTGATATGTTTTCTGCCAGCAAAAGCCGATGCCTTAAACACAAGGTAGGACACACTTGCTACAAGGTTCAAGCACAAAATGGTACGAAGCAAGTATGAGGCCATACAATCAGCCTCCTCTCACGATTGCCCGTCGAGCCATTGTTTCAGCGCCTCTCGGTCTTCCTCCGACATCTGGGAGCCACCATAAAGTGCTGCGAAGAAATTCTTGATCGACCCACCATACAGTGTATCTAAGATTCGCTGCGCATTACTTTTATGATATTCCTCACACGTCTTGATCGGCCAATAATAAGGCACACGGCCCTCTCTTTTTGATGTGATTAAACCTTTTTGGGTTAAACGTGACAGAAATGTTGCTAATGTTTGGGCTTTCCAATCCTTATTGCGATATTCGGCAAAGTACGACAATATCTGTGAAGCAGACATGGGGGCTTCCGAGTTCCACAGCACCTCCATGATTTCGTATTCAGTTTCTGATAGTTTTTTGGATCGATCCATAAATAACTCCTTAGACATTTAACGCCTTGGAGGCTCTTAACAACTAAAAAGTTAAGACAGGCAAGAAGTCTCTCAGGTCAAAATATAAGAAACATTAAACTCCAGATCATAGCTGGACGGGTTGTAGAGGTAAATCTGATATGTGCCGCTCTTGCTAACAGTAAAGGTATGCGACCCACTCCCACCAGTGAACGTGACATACGTTACGGTTCCACTGGAATTCACATAGCCTACCTGCATCGTTGCATCAGTCGGGGTATAGGTGCCGCTGATCGTAAGTTTCTGCCCTGCACTGATTGTCACCGAACCATAGGCATAACCTTGACCAGATCCCAGTTCTCCCTTGGCCAGCGGCATAGCATCCCAGTCCGACGGCAGCAAATCGTCAATGTTACCTGTCATCTCGCTACCAGAAGCAGCTGCTCCATCCGCCGTGAAGACATTCTTTGCGCCCACGTTGTCCGTCATCTCGCTGCCCATAGAGGCCGCTTTGTCCACCATGAAAACGTTCTTTTCGCCCGTAATGGACATCTCCTGCTCCGATTCAGCCGCAAATGCAGAAACAGCGAGACAGCTAATGGCCATTACACACGCCATTGTAATACAAGCCAGTTTTTTTATTTTCACAAAACTTGCTCCTTTCTCAGCTTACCATTAGCCTATTGTATTTTTTAATAAGTTTTATGCTATTTATTATCATCTCCTTCCAACATTTGATATTCCTTATCCGAAGTACGTCTACCTTGGACAATTTAATATTACTACAATGGTGTAGAAATGTCAATAGTTTCTACTACAATATATTAGTAGAATTTTGTTTTTCTCATCCATGTGCAATTTCAATTTTATATCCCACCCGAAAAACGGTCTTGATATAGGTGGGATGCTTTGGGTTAGGCTCCAGCTTGTTCCGCAGGCGCCAGATCGTGTTGTCCACAGTGTTGGTGCCTAATTCATAGTCCTCGCCCCAGGCTGCATTGTAGAGCTGCTCCCGGCTGAATACACGCCCAGGACAGCGAGCCATACAGTAAAGGATAGAGAACTCTCCGTAGTTCAGGCAGATCTCCACACCGGCTTTCATGACCCGCCGCTGCTCTGGGAATATCTCAATATCTCCCAGAGTTAGGGAAGAAGGCTCAAGGTCAGCAGCATGAAGAATTTGAACATCTTTTCCCTGTAAGGCTCTTATGATAGAGTGAAAGACACTTCCGTCCGGGTCGGAAGTACGAATGACTATGATTTCTTTCATATGATTCCCTCCGTGGACCGCCGATCATGTTATCCAGGCGAAGCAAAACGGCGGCCTTGATTTCTCAAAACCGCCGTCAGGCTACTGTATTATGTTAGGACGCATGGATGACCAGCCGCCGAAACAACGGTTTTTTTTATTTCCGCTGTTTGGGCAGGCCCTTACAAATCAATTAACTATTGAAGATCATTGATTAGATTTTCGGCATATTCCTTGGTCATATTTCCAAGTCTGATTTGTTCATCACAATAATCTTGAACCGCAGTTAAGCGTTCTTCTTCCGTGGAGAAACTTCCTAAATTGATTTCTTGGCCCTTTTGATCAATGATCGTTGTAGTATATGTCACATCCACATCAGAATTAAGGTTATTTATAGTTATACCGAAGTTAGGATCATTTACGCCGTTAATAGTCCGTGATACTAGTGCTCCATTTTTTATTGCTTCCAATTCCTCCTCGGCTTGAGCAATGCACTGATCGACCGTTTCCTGTGTCCATTCTACCCATTCGCCTTTTACGTTCTTATATTTTACACCGATAAGGCTTTGCCATACGGGTATCTGCTCTTCTAAATATTCCTTGTATTCTTCATAAGTCCAATAAACAATATCTAGCTGGGGATATAACTCGTTATATTTTTCTTCGGAAATCCAAGTTTCCCCATTATCTACACTGTGTTCGGTGCCGTTTCCCAAATTCCTGGTATAACCTACGAATTGAGCTGTATCAGTATTTTCATGATTTACATCGCTGCTGGCAAAGGCAGTTGTGGCACCAACCACTAGAACTAAAGCCAACGCACAAGCGATGATAGAAGTCTTTTTGAATTTCATAATTGCTTCAATCCTTTCTGAAATTGCATTTTTTCCGAAATGACTGTACAAAGCGGACATACCGCTTCTCCTTTCCTCCATTTTAATTAACATTAGCGCATAGGAGGAACGGTTTTTTGCACCCATCATACGGATAACCCAGGCATCGCACGACAATTCCACGTCCCGATTGGCAAGGACATACAATACCCAAGCCAGCGGATTAAACCAATGGATACAAAGCACAGCAGCAAAGAGAAGTTTTGTAATTGCGTCAAAGCGCCGAATGTGGACATATTCATGGGTCAGTACATACTTCAATGCCGCCTGGTCATTTCGGTCAAGTTTTTTGGGTAATAGGATCACCGGATGCAGGATGCCATAGGTCAGCGGAGAAGAAATCAAATCAGAGCTTCGTGCCTCAATGGAGCGAATAATCTGGTGTGTAGTCAACCACTCGCGGATATACGGCGTATTGTCAGGGATAGACATTCTGAACTTCTGCATACTCCGAAAATAGGAGATGAAGAAGTAGAGCGCCAACAGCAGGACACCAACCAACCAGAGTATCTCAAAGGTGGAAATGTGTTCTGTTGCAGGACTTGGAGCAGCCGCACCAGTATCATAAGATGGCAGATTCTCGCCCGGTAAGGGGGAACCGATATTTCCAGAGGGTAATTCTTGAACCACATCTGAAAAAACATCAAGGCCGATATGGATGTTGAAAGGCAGCGGGATGGAGAACGGCAGGAGCAAGCGCAGTGCAGCGATCATCCATAAAAACAAAAAGGTTGTTTTGGGCAGACGATGGATTGCCAATGCCCGGATAACCACAATGAATAAGATCAATACTCCTCCGCCCACGCTCATTTGAAATAGGCTCATGCGTTACCTCCTATTCCAATTCAGCTACCATCCGGCGCAGATTTTCAATTTGCTCCCTGGATAGCTTTTGATTGTCCAGCAAGGCGGCAAACAGTTTATCGGGGGAACCATCAAAGAGTTTGCCAATCAGTTCTTCCGCCTCTGCCTCTTGTACGACTTCCTTTGGAATCAACGCATGGCACATAAAGTTCGGCTCGCTGCGCTCAATCGCACCTTTCGCCATACATTTCTTGATGACGGTGTAGGTAGTGTTCATATTCCAGCCGATTTCCTCTTTGAGAATATCAGAAATTTGCTTTGCGGTCTTATCGCCTTCTTTCCATAGCACATCCATGACTTTTAGCTCGGAATCAAAGAGCTTAATTGCCATACAATCAAATCCTTTCTCTGAACTATTGCAATAGTTTATGTTATTATACTATCACAATAGTTTTGGCCTGTCAACACTACTGCAATAGTCCAAATGAAAACATTTTATGAACATGAAATTATTTAGTGGGTAGTATGAACTGTATAGTCGATCAGACTCCAACTTGCCCCGCAGGCGCCAGATCGTGTTGTCCACGGTATTGGTGCCTAATTCATAGTCCTCGCCCGAGGCCGCATTATAGAGCTGCTCCCGGCTGAATACACGCCCAGGGCAGCGGGCCATGCAGTAAAGGATGGAGAGCTCTCCGTAGTTTAGGCAGATCTCCACACCGGCCTTCGTGACCCGCCGCTGCTCTGGAAATATCTCAATATCTCCCAGAGTCAGGGTAGAAGGACCAAGGTCAGCAGCATGGAGAATCTGAATATCTTTTCCCTGTAAGGCACCCAGGATAGAGCGAAAGACGCTTCCATCTGGGTCAGAAGTACGGATGACTATAATCTCCTTCATACGATTCCCTCCGTGGGCCGCCGATCCTGAGCCGCGCAAAAGAAAGCGGCGGCCTTGATTTCTCAAAGCCGCCGCTGGTTGAATAGGCGCGTCGAAAGGGCTACCGTGCAACGGCTTTTTTTCTTTGCCGTCGCCCGGCAGATTCAATTTTGTTTACTGTTGATGCGCTGCGTTAGCCTCAGCCTGGGAAAGTTGTCCGTTGTCAACCGCGTCATTGAGGGCTTTGTCCAGTTCCTCGCTCGACGCATAGTTGCCGATGTGGATGGACTCGCCGTTCTCTTTCGTCACATTAACACCATATTCCGAAACCACATCCTCGGTGGGAGGGATCATGGAATAGGTATCTCCCTCGCCGTTATCCTTGGAATATAAGGTTCCGTTTTTGATGCTTTCAAGTGTTTCTTGATATTCTGCAATGGTGGCATCTACGCTTTCCTGCGTCCATTCGTGAAAAACTCCCTGCCCGTCATACCAGCCATCGCCTGTGCCGATCAGGGCCTCCAGTTCTTCCTTTTGGGTGGCAATCCACTTTTCATATTCCTCTGCCGTCCACCATTCAACATCCGGTGCAGGGTTGTTTTTCTCATAGTCCGCTTCAGTCACCCAATTTTCGCCATCGGTGCTAATGCCATCCGCATCATTGAAAAAGATGTCGGTACTTGACATTTGTGCTGTTTCTTCCGCCGATGTCTTAGGCGCATCGGCGGCCTGTGCGCTGGCATAGGTAAAACCCGCAAGGCTTAAACATAAGGCCCCGCACAGTCCCGCAACCAGCAGTTTTCTGTTTTTCATGGAAAAAACCTCGCTTTCAAGAATTATAGCCGCCCCTTTAGGGACGGCTATAATATATCAAAAGGATTTGGATTGAGTTTGCATGGAATATGGATTTCAGATGGAGTTGAATGGCGATTGTTTGATAGGCAACTTGATCCAGAACAAAACGCCTCTTTTCGTATTTTGAATGCCGTACTCCGTATGGTGCATTTCCATGATTTTACGAACAATATAAAGGCCCAGACCTGTTCCGCCGGTGTTGCGGTTGCGGGAAGTGTCGGTACGGTAAAATGCTTCAAACAAATGGGAAAGCGCATCCTCCGGTATATGAACTCCTGTATTTTCAACCTCACAACAAACGGTAGCGTCAGCCTCGGCTAAAGATACCCGGATCAATTCACCCTCAGGGGAATATCGAATGGCATTCACTAAAATATTTTGAATTGCCCGTTCCATCTGCGCCGGTTCCATTTCACAGGAAAGTCTGTCAGGAATATTTACTTCAAGTCGCTGTTTCTTTTCTTCCAGCAAATCTGTTATGGTGGCAATCTGTACCCGAACCAGTTCAGCAAAGTCAGCGGTTTTATATTCGGATTTCTGTTTTCCGTCGGCTTTAGAAACATACAGCAGTTCTTTGACCAGTTTTTCCATCCGTTCTACAACAGTAAGTGAGCGTTCCATATATTCTGTGTGGTTTTCATATCCGCTGACTTTGTTCAGCATCCCAGCCAAATGGCCTTTCAAGATTGTTAGAGGTGTTTTCAACTCATGGGATGCCGCAGAAAAGAATTCTACCCGCTGGCGTTCTAATTCCTGTTCTTTTTCGATGTCTGCTTTGAGCTGGTCATTTGCGGTGTGCAAATCATTCAGCGCAGTTGATAAGGATGTGGACAGGGAATTGAGATTTTGAGCCAGACACCCCAATTCATCTTCTCTCTCCATACTGCATTGGCCAGAAAAATCCAGCGAGGCCATTTGCTCTGATATTTTACTTAACCGAACAATAGGCCGAGTAATATACCTTGCATAGATCCAAGAACATAACAGCGACAACACAAAGATCATAAGAAGAACATACGGAAATATAGACCACAAGACCTCTGTTGTCTGCTGAACCACAAACAAATCTACTTGAACCGCCAGTGTATAGCTACTTCCGTCTTTCAAAGTGATGGGATAAAAACTTGTGGAAGTTTTTCCAGAGGAATTTACATCAATGTACGGTGTATCATCATCAAATGTGATAGCTGTATCGCCGGAGATGATTTCCGTTTCCGTGGATGCTCCTGCCGGATAAACCACGCTGCCATTCTGATCTTCCACCCAAAATACGGCATTGGATTTTTGGGAAAAATCAGATAGAGCCTCCCCGCAGTCAGAAATGTTATCGTAGGCGGCGAGTTGATCTACAAGTTGAATGGCCGCAGTTTCCGTTGTCTGATTGATCAGTTTTGTATAAGTTGTAGGCAGAAGTTTTGAAATACAGAAATATGTTCCGCTGCAAGCCACTCCCAAAAGAATAAATGTAATCAGGAATACTTTAACAGACAGTTTTCCTTTAATGCTCCTTATCAATTCTATATCCCACCCCTCTAATAGTTTCTATATAATCGGCATCCAACTTTTTCCGTATATTTTTTATGTGGCTGTCTACAATGCGATCTTCCACAAATGCGTCATCATCCCAAAGCCGATCAAGCAGCATTTGTCTGGTAAAGACTTTCCCTTGATTTTCCAACATAAGCCTGAGCAGCGCAAATTCTTTGCTGGTCAAAACGACTTCGCTGCCTTTGTGATATAAATGGAAGCCTTCAATATCCATACTTAGCTCTTTATAGATAAGCAGGGATTGGTGCTTATTTTCAATGCCTCCACGGCGAAGAATGGCTGCAATTTTGCACAGCAGGATTTTAGGGGAAAAAGGTTTGGGAATGTAGTCATCAATTTGCTGCTCAAATCCCTTTAGTTGATTTTCTTCATCCGAGAGAGCAGTAAGCATAATAATCGGCACTTGCGACTTTTGTCGAATGACCTCACATACACCATAACCGTCAATCTTGGGCAGCATAATGTCCAGCAGCACAAGGCTGATGGTATCATCAAACTTTGCAATTCCAGCTACACCATCAGCGGCAATCACCACCTCATACCCTGCATCGGTCAAATGGTTTTTCAATATATCTTGAATGTCAATATCATCTTCAATGACTAAAATTCTCTGCATAAGGCAACCTCCTCTTTGAAAGAATAACATTTTTTCTTGAATTTATGATGAAGAAAAAGAAATTGCTATTCAATTATAGGTTTTAATAGTGTTACTTGCAACTCTGCTGTATGGAATAAAATTCTACTTAACATATCTTCGCCCACTGCGCTTGTAGCCCAGCACCTTATCGGAGCCAGTTTTGCTTAAATATCTACCGCCAGACTGATTTTCCGCTCCCGGCATCCGGGGCGTTTCTCTCTGCTTTCAATGGCGGCCAGAATATCTTTCGAATCGTAGCCGCCCCCAGCGTGGAGGCCCGCAGACGGGTGAAGCGTTCCTGCCTTTGTCCGGTCAACCGGAAACTGATACCGCTGCCCCCAACCTTCTTGATTTCATATCCATCCCGCTTCATCAGGCCAAGAAATCCGTCCAGATCAGCGGGGCACTCCCCGCCAGCGCGGCATCAATGCTATGCTATTTTTCAATTTTATATCCCACCCGAAAAACGGTCTTGATGTAGGTAGGGTGCCTGGGGTCAGGTTCCAGCTTATTCCGTAGGCGCCAGATAGTATTGTCTACGGTATTGGTGCCTAATTCATAGTCCTCACCCCAGGCCGCATTATAGAGTTGCTCCCGGCTGAATACACGCCCAGGACAGCGGGCCATGCAGTAAAGGATAGAGAACTCACCGTAGTTCAGGTAGATCTCCACACCGGCCTTTGTGACCCGCCGCTGCTCTGGAAATATCTCAATATCTCCCAGAGTCAGGGCAGAAGGCTCCAGGTCAGTTGCATGGAGAATCTGAATATTTTTTCCCTGTAAGGCTCCCAGGATGGAGCGAAAGATACTTCCGTCTGGGTCAGAAGTACGGATGACAATAATCTCTTTCATACAATTCCCTCCGTTGGCCGCCAATCCTGCACCGGGCAAAGAGAAGCGGCGGTCTTGATCTCTCAAAACCGCCGCTGGGATATGTGGAGTGAGCGTACGAAAGCAACCTGCCCGGCAACGGTTTTTTTCTTTCCCTATCGGGCGGGGCAGGATGACTTCGTATTTAGATTTAGTGACTTATTCGATGGTTTCTATCGAATCTACAATACTCATATTTGAGATTTTCCGTAAAGGAATCGCTGTTGCCAATAAGCAAGCGCCTACTGCCAAGAGGGTTGCTTCGAGGATAGACACGACAGGGATTGCGACAAGCTGAATGGTATCACTGGTAGCTGCCTCAATAAAGATCGTACAAATATATCCCAGAATACTGCCAATTACAGAAGCAGTTATCCCGTAATATGCACCTTCCCAAAGAAAAGTCTTGTAAAGACTTGACGCACTCATACCAATGGCTCTCTGCATACCAATTTCCGTTACTCGGGTGTGGATATTGGTGTAGACGGTATTGATAATATTGAGAATACCAATCAGGCCGACAAAAAGGATCAGCCCCCATGCCAGCATTTGAATTTGAGCAAAGCTCTCTTGTAGCTGCTGGTCGGTTTCTTCATACGACAGGAATGTTGTCCCCGGTGTCTGCTTACAAAAATCCTCAACAAATGTATCAAAGGTTTCCCGGTCTACGTCTTTATTCAGCGTAGGTAAAAACTCGGAATAGGTGTTTTTCCCTGTCAGTTGTTCGTAAATGCTATCATCGACAATCACCTGAACACCATTTGTAAAACCGCCATTCCCGATACCAAGATAACCTTCATAACCATCCAGCGTTTCCAATACTGCTAAATCTGCACCTGCAACACAGATGGTAGAACCTGCTTCAATACTTGTAAATTCCAACGGTTCCTCGCCGTAGCTAACGGAGATCGGATTGCGTACCACGCAAGCATTTCCTGACTTTAGTTCCTCAAGCTGATCCGCGGATAGTTCTGAACCCATAAAATAATCCCAGTATTCATCATTAAGGCCAATAACCTGAAAAGTCTCACCAGGCTTTAATGCAAACCCAATATCAATGCCGTCAGGTTTGCCCGCTTCATTCTGCTCGTAAAGAGAAAATTGAATAGCGGCCACACTTTGAACGGACTCGTTTTCCTGCAACTCACGTAAAGCATCCGCAGAAAATCCCACAGTTTCATTTGTAATCTGATAATCACCTAAATGGCTCTCCTGAAGGGCGCTGGCCGCATTTAGTATTGTCGTAAATCCTTGCAAGGCAATAAATACTGTGATACTCATAATCAGGGACAAAACTGTTATTGCTGTCCGCCCCTTATTTCTTTTCAAGTTGAGCCGTGCATAATATGCTTCAAAGTTGCGTATTTTTCTGGTTCGGCGTTTTCTGCGATGGATTTTCAAATTAGTTCCAGACATTGCCATAATGGGAGATACTTTTGCAGCAGACCGTGCTGCCGGCAATGCGGCAAACATGGCAAAGATTAAGGTAATAGCACCGCTGATAATCAACGAAATCACTTTCAGCGAACTGTTTTCTGCAATCAACGCTTGGAGTTCCGTCGCATTTTGAACCAAAAAGAGTTCAGGCGAAATCAGCCCGGTAGCTGCCGCCAAAATCCCGCTGGCACTTAGTGAACCAAGAAGCATACCGACAGGAATACCAATTACACACAGCAGGATTACTTCAATTACAACGATTTGATAAAGCTGACCTTTCTCGCCACCAATCGCCCGTAGCGTTCCGTATCCCTTCATTCGTTTAGATACGGAGATTTTCAAAATGTTGTAGATCACAAGTCCAGCAGCCAACAGAATCAGGAAGGCAACCAATATTCCCGCAACGGCCATAAAAGAAAAGCCGGTGTCATTGGCATCCTCGGAATCCGTAGTATAAGAAATCCCCATTGCGTTCAGATAGACTATATTGTAACTGGTGTCCAATTCGTGGATTTGGAGTTTCCTGTTGATGTCATCAACAATGGATTGAAATTCGCTTTTATCGGCAGTCCGTATATCCACATTATAATAAATATGGGATTGGGGAAGGAGCTGCATGGACGTTCCTTCTCCAACAATACCGGTAACTGTACCACTTACATATCCCAAATAGTTGCTTTCTAAAATTCCTGTGAGGACAAATTCTGCGGTGTATGAATAACTGTCTGCAATATTATGACGAAGGGATTTTTCCAGCGAAAGACTGATCGTATCACCAATATTTCCGTCAAAGCCCAGATACTGCAATACATCTTCGGGAAGTGCGAGTTCCATCGGGGCCTGCGGCAGTTTTCCTTCTTTGATATTTGTGCTGGAAGGATAAATGGACGCATTATCACCTTGATATTCGGTCAATCCAAGGTTTAGGGTTGAAGTCAGTTCCATACTACCAAGATAAATAGAAGCACCTACATAAGAAAGCCGTTTATCCTGTTGCAGCGCATGGAGCTGATCGGCGTCCATTTGTAAAAATGTCGCATAGCGGTTCCCGCCAAGCGCGATTGCCTGTTGTTCCCGCATGGCAGTCAGGACGCCGAGAGATTGCCCGACGATGGTTGTCATCATCGTGGACAATATGACCGCAATAAGGACAAGAACAGAAGTTACTCTTTGTGCGAACAGTTCTTTGATTGCTAATGCCCGGTAGGATTTCATCTTGCTGTCACCTCCGAGAGAATACCATCTACAATCTGAAACTGGCGGTCTGCCATCCGTGCAATGCGGATGTCATGGGTAATTACAACAAGTGCTTTCCCCATCTTCTTCCACACGCCTTGAAGCAGCTCCATAACCTCGCCGCCGCTTTTGCTGTCCAAATTCCCGGTAGGTTCGTCCGCAAAGATCACATCCGGTTTTGCAATCAAGGCGCGGGCAATCGCCACTCGCTGCTGCTGGCCGCCGGATAATTCATGGGGCAGGTGATCCAAACGCCCTTGAATACCAAGCAGCTCCGTGAGTTGCTTTAAGTAGGCTTCATCCGGCTGCTTTTTATCCAGCAAAAGAGGCATAATAATGTTCTCTTTTGCGGTCAGAACGGGAAGCAGGTTGAATTGCTGAAAAATAAACCCGATCCGTTTGCGGCGAAAGGCAGACAGCTCTTTGTCGCTGTAACTGTAAATATCTTTTCCGTCATAGGTTAGGCTGCCGGATGTGGGTCTGTCCAAACCTGAAAGCAGGTGAAGCAGGGTGCTTTTACCGCTGCCCGACGGCCCCATAATCGAAATAAAATCACTTGAAACGATCTCCAAATTTGCATGATCCAAAGCGACAACCCTATTTTCGCCGCTGTTGTAGACTTTGGATAAATCCTTTGCTTCAATATTCATAAAAAACACTCTCCTTAATTTGTGGTATAAGGAGAGTGTAAAATAGAAATCTCAAAAATCGCTCAAGGTTTGAAAGATAATTGAAAAACGGCGATTGCCGTTGCCCCAGCCGGAGATTGATTTTCTAAAATCAATTTGCCCCCATGTTTTTCACATAAAAGTTGGCTGCTGTAAAGCCCCATTCCAAAATGTGAAGAATTGCTGCTTGCGGTTTCAAACGGTCTTGGCCCATTTTGAATCAGTGCAGATGGATACCCCGGCCCATCATCTGATATTTTCAAAAGCAAATAATCTTTTTCTAAAACAACTTCAATGGATAACTTGCTTTTTGCAAACCGGGCCGCATTTCCAATGAGGTTTTCTGCGACTGTAAGAAAAATGCCGTGATCTAAAATCACTTCCCCGGCCGATGGACACGACAAAGCAATCTTTTTAGTGTTGGCTAATAATCTGGTGGTTTCCTGCAACTCATTTTGTAAAACAGATAGGTCAATCTTTTGGGGATGAACGGAAAGCTGCTCCAATTTTTGAACGCTGCTCATGGCCTCTACATACTGTTCAATACGCAATGTATATCCTTCCAACCTATTTATCGCCTGATCGTCCTGAACGCCTTGCCGAAGCAATTTTACCGTTCCTTTTAAGACTGTGATTGGATTACGCAAGTCATGGGAAAAGGCGGCGTTGAGCCGTTTCCGTTCTTCTGCCTGCTGCCACAGCAAGCGATTTGTTTTTAGTAGTTCTCTCCGCATCACTTCAAAAGCAGCACAAAGCTGTCCCATTTCATCGTTGGACGATACGGGCAACGAAAAGTCTAAATCATTATTCTGAATCCGGGTAATACCATCCCGCAAAATACCAATGGGCTGCTTTAGCTTAATATGATAAAAGAGAGCAACGGAAGTTAGCAATCCTCCCACCGGGAATATGATACAACACGCCATTTGTATAATGTTCAGGATTGTTAGTACACGCTGCTGTGCTGCTGTTGGCTCTGGCAAGGGGATAACGGAACCATCCGATAAAATTTCTACTCCGCCGGACGGATAACCTGTCATAATACCACGGCAAATCAAAATGGCGATACCGAGCAACAGGAACGCAGCAATCAAGCAGAACAAGGATAAGAGCAAAAAAGACTTTTTAAGGCCCATATTTTTCAAGCGTTCCACCGATACCCGCACCCCCAAACTGTTTCAATATAATTGTGTAGCGTATGTGCTGCAAACTTAGCTCGTATTTTCCGAATATGCTCCATAATCGTATCGCTGTTTCCGTCTCCATCCAGTCCCCACACAAGTTCATAAATTCGTTCTCGGTCAAAGACTTGTCCAGCATTGAGGGAAAGAAGCTCGACGATTTCAAACTCCCGCTTGGACAACGGGATGCTTTGACTATTGATTGTAGCTGTGCGGGCAGAGTAATCTAACGCTAATTCACCGAAGAAACGAACCGCAGAATTACTTTGGCGGCGCTGTTCTCGTCGCAGATGTGCAGCAATACGCGCTCCTAATTCATCCAGATCAAAAGGTTTTACAATATAGTCATCGGCCCCAGCTTGAAAGCCGATGATCTTATCGCCGGATTCAATGCGGGCGGTCAGGAATAAAATGGGGCAAGTAATATAATCCCGTATTTTCTGGCATACGGTTAGCCCGTCTATATCCGGCATATTGATGTCCAGCAAAATCAAATCGGGGTTGTTGCCAGCCTTTTGAAGTGCTTCTTGCCCGCTATATGCAGTAAGAATATCATATTGGGATTGAAAGTAACTTTGTATCATATCGACAATGCCGCGTTCATCATCAACAATTAGTAATTTAGGGATCAAGGCAATGCACCTCCATTTTTATAAAAATGATACATAGCAAATCTCAAAAAATCCTCAAATTTTGTTAAAGCAAAATTATCTATTATATATTATATCATAAAATAAAGAAAGAAAGTAAAGAAGCTCGTCTATCGTTAGCCTTCTCCTATTTGCTACAGAAATAATAAAACTTTCTGTGCGTATCAACAGTAAAAGGTGGCTTCAGCACACCAATCAAAAATTGTGTTGAAAATAAAGCACAGCGGTACGAAAAATACCGCTGCGCTTCACTATTTTATCTTCAAGAACAAATTGTGCCGGTTCTTTTTTCTGATCTACGGTAAGCATGACAAACAGCTTTTCACCAATCTGTGTGCCATTATCTTCTAAAGCAAGTACACATAGTTTCCCAAAATGATATTCCTCCTATCCGTTTATTTGTAACTGTCCACGTTTTAAATGAAATACCACATCAGCTTGTTTTGCCAGTTCACTTGAATGGGTAACTACCACCACACACTTATTCATCTTGTGGGCGCTCTCTTTCAAAATTTCCGTGATGTCTTGGGCAGTATCCTCGTCCAGATTGCCGGTAGGCTCGTCCGCAAGGATTACCGGGGCCTCGCTTGCCAGAGCGCGGGCAATGGCTACACGTTGCTGCTGGCCGCCGGAGAGCTTCAGCACATTACGCTTTGCTTCTTCTTTCGTCAACCCAAGGCGCTCCAAAATCGGCAGCGGCGGTAGCTTAGAAGTCAATGCCACATTCTCCATTGGCGTGAGATAATCAATCAAATTGTATGCCTGGAAGATAAAGGATACATGGTTTTTCCGGTGGTCCGCAAGGCCTGTTTGAGATATATCCTTTCCGTCGAACAGAATGTTCCCGTTTGTAGGGCTGTCTAAACCACCAAGGAGTGATAACAGCGTGGTTTTACCGCACCCGGACGGGCCAAGTATGGCATACATCTTTCCCAATTCCATTTGGCCGCTGATTCCTTTCAAAACCCCTTGTTTTCCGTCATAGCTGTATTTCAGATTTGAAAATTCTAAAATGCTCATATTATCTGCCTCCTGTTTTAATCCATTTGTGTTAGAATCGCTTTCGGTTTCAGACGGATTACCGTCACCGACGCTGCCAGTACCGCCAGAATCAGGATCAGCGCGCCGACACCATACACTGCCGCCATATCCGCAGAGTGAATAACCACGCTTAAACCTTGAACATCACTGGCAGTTTGGCTGACAAGAAAAGCACCGACCTGATCCGCCAGCAGAGCCGACAAACCAAAGGAAGCTGCCGCCGCAGGAATGGCGATAAAAATGTTTTCCGCCAGGAATTGCAGTACAATCTCCACCTTGCTTCTGCCTACTGCCATCAATATACCAGCCTCTTTCTTCCGGCTCCGCGTCCAAAGGATCAACAAAAGGGTGATAACTGCTGCGCCTGTAATGGCAATCACTGTGACCGCCGTATTTACCATTTTCTGGAGAGAAGAAAGGGGATTGGAAATCAGGTCAAAATCCTCTGTATCCGTAGAAAAAGTGAATGTCTTGCCTTTAATCTCCGGCAGGTTTTGGATGGTCTTGAGGACCTCCTCTACATTTTCAGCCGAATCCACATAAACTTCCAAAGAGCCAAGCTCTATTGCTGGTTTATGAAAAATTTTATTATAACCATTTACATCAATATATCCTCGATTGGCTGGAATGCCCTCTGTCGTTATCGCATCTTTAGACATTCCCTCGGTGCCGCTGAAGATCCCCACAATTTCAAAGGTATTTTCAGAATCATTGTCCAGATCGTACATAGATATATGATCTCCCACAGAAAGTCCGTTTTTATCCGCAAGCTCCTTAGAAATCATCACAGCAAAAGAATCGTCTGCTTGAATGTGACGCCCTTCTACTAATGTATAAGTACCATTTATAAAATTCTTATTTAACTCGGAATTTAAAACCACTGTATAGGAAGAAGGTCTACCATAACCATTGTTGGAATTTCCGAAATTAAATGAACCAGGAAAGTATTCAAAATCTATCCCGGCTCCCCAATAGCCCCCCTCTCTTTCAGCGTTGTAATTCACTACACCATCAACTTTAGCAATCGCATCAATCACTTCCTGTGTAATATAATCGCCATTATATTGGTATGTAAGCCCATATTCATTCTGTGTAGGGGAACCAAAATTGTCCGGATTGTCGCCGTCAATCTCTACACGGATCGATGCCCCGACGGTCTGCTTTACTTCTTCTGTTCCCTCCGCAGTAGCGTGGCCTACGGATAAGGCAATCAGCGCAGCAGAAGCCAACAGTGTAAAAACCAGCAGCAGAATGATACTTCTTATTTTTTGCCGCCAGCAGTAGCGGATCGCTCGTTTCAAAAAATTCATGCGAAATGCCTCCTTAACTCATTTTTGTTAAAATCTCTTTTGGCTTTAAGCGGAGAATGGCTCCACTGGCCACCAGCACTGTCAACAGGACAGCCGCCAGCTCTCCGGCAAGCAACACACCGGAATTAAGCAGATTTGGCTGCAAATAATTCACTCCGCCGCCACCTGTCTGCAGCGCCGCGGTTCCCGTTCCCTGGGCCAGCGTGCCAAACAGCAGTCCATTCACCGGGCCAGAGCAGAAAAGCCAGAGCAGAAAAGCACTGAGAAATCCAACGATCAGAAGCCCCCATGCCTCCAATCCAAACTGTCCAATGATTTCCATTTTGGGCTTTCCCACGGACAGGTAAATCCCGGCTTCCCGGATACGCCCCCGTATCTGCACCATTAGGATCAACATGAGAATCACAATTCCCAAAGTGGCAGCCAGGGCGATCAGCGCCACAGCCAGGTTTTGAAGATTTTGAAGCTGTCCGGCGATCTGCTCATACTGAAAATCGTTCTCCCGCAGGATGTGATTATCCCAATCTATGGAGTCGATGGCCTCCACACGCTCCAGTAGCGTATCCAGTTCCAAAGGGTCGGCAATGTAAAAGGCAATCTCGCCCTCAAAAACGCCCTCCTGTTGTTCCTGCAAATTTATCAGCAGATGGCTGTCGGAATAAATATGATTTGTCGCTTTCCCGGCGGTAGGGGAATCTGCACTGTCGGCAGCTCCGTCACATTGGAAAATCCCTACAATCTCTACTTCGGCAAAAACCGTCTTTTCCGGGATCGTGTCGATATATACTCCGTCCTGCTGGTCTAAACCGGCGTGGGTAAGGGTGAGTACATCGCCAACTTCCAGGCTGTTTTCCGCTGCCAGCTCTGCGCTGATTAGGATTTTATTCTCATCCTCCGGCTGGATATGGCGGCCAGCAAGCAGTGTATATTCCTCATTCAGAAACACATCTGTCAGTTGGGAATCTCGCACAGCAGTTACCTGGCCCATATTGCTGGCCTCGCTGTCACCAGCTCCCGGCAGAAAATGCAGCTGTTCGCTCTTGGCATAGCCATAGTGTTCCGTGTTGTAGGCTTTCACTTGGCCTCCGGCAGCGTCCACAACCTCATCAATGCTCTTTTGGGAAATGATGGGCGTTGTTCCCTCACTGACCGCGCCGCCCTCAAAGATCATTTCCTGATAGGGGCGGATATAAAAGGCCGCGCCAATATTGGAGCGTAGTTCCTTGGCTGCCTGTCCCGTGCCATTCAAAACGGAAAAGCAGACCAGCAGAAGGGCAGATACCAAAAAGAAAATCAGGAAAAGAAGCGCCGCTTTTCCTTTCTTGCGGGCTAAATAAAGAACTGCCCGCTTGTACATGTGCATAAAAACACCGTCCTTTCATTTGATGGTGCTTCCATCATACAAAAGGACGGTTTATTTTTCGCTTAGATTTGATTTATTTTTGATTTAGTTTTTAGGACAGTAGGGAAAAACCTGGCGAACAGTTTTGATTTTGACATTACCCGAATTATATCGAAATGCCACCGTAAACACCACACCCGTTTCCGTATTTTCCACCCGATACCGGAATCCATGCAGTTCCAGAATTGTCTTGACCAGATACAGCCCCAGGCCGCTGCCGCCGGTAGATTTGTTCCGGGATTTTTCCACTCGGTAAAAAGGTGTGAACAGCACGGGCAGATCTTCCTCCGGAATAGAAGCGCCGGTGTTGGTTACGGTCAGAATAGAAGGCGTAAGATGGATAAAGACATCCGCCCCATCCGGTGAGTGACGGATGGCGTTGCTCAGGATATTATGAATGGCCTTTTCCAGCAGAGAGGCGTTACCAGATACCGTAACATCCTCGACAAGCTGAGAATGAATTGTGATCTGTCGTTCCTGGGCCAGCGGGAGCAGTGTTTCCGTGACTTTAGCAAGCGTGTCAGGTAGCGGCACCGGCTCTGCTTTCCCGGCCAGACCATCCATCTCGATTTTAGAAATTGTGAGAATTTCTTTTACCAGCCGTTCCATATTTTCCACTTCTCTGAGAGTTTCCGGCAGCACTTTTCCTGTGTCCTTATATTTTCCGATCCCCAGGATCATGCTTTCAATCTGGCCTTTTAAGATGGTAATGGGCGTTTTCAACTCATGGGAGGCAGCCGCAAAGAAATCCCGGCGCTGGCGGGACAGCTCGGTGATATGTTCCATATCCTTCCGCAGTTGTTCATTGGCGCTTTCCAGCTCTTTCATGACAATGTCCAACCGCTTTGCCATCGTGTTCAGACTGTTTGCCAATACACCAAGTTCATCCGTGCGGTGAACTCCACACTCCCAGGTCATATCCAAATTGGCCATCCGCTTGGAGACACGACTAATCTCAAGAACAGGCCGCACCAGCACCCGGCTACATAGGAACGCTCCTAATGCTGAGATAAGCAGAATCAGCAGCAATAAGAGGGGCAACAGCTCCAGAAAAGCCATAGTCAGTTCATTACCGGCAGAAACAGGCGCTGTAATGCTGAGATAATAGTTTCCATTCCGATCTGCAAACTTCACATCTACTGCGGTTGTCATAGCTTCTCCACGCTCTACACTCTGCTCATCAACTGTGCCGAAGGTGTGCATTGTGATTCCATCGTTCAAGATCACAGAAGCCCGATTGCTCTGACAGAATTGTTCGATAACATCCCCGGCATCGTCATAATCGGTTTGAGAGAGTGTATCAATGAGTTGTTCAATTTCCGTCTCAACCCGGCTGCTTGCCACAATCGTGTAACTTTGGGGCAGAAGTGTCATCACCATGCCATAAATCAACAGGCTGCACAGGATGAGCAGACCGGCAATCCACAAAAAGGCCTTTGCACTTAGACTGTTTCTAATTTTCTTTACCAAGTCTGTATCCCACCCCTCTGATCGTTTCAATCAAATCCGTGTCCAGTTTTCTCCGCAGGTTCATAATATGGATATTGACGGTTTTTTCTTCCCCGACGAAATCATAGCCCCACACTTCATTGAGCAGATTGTCCCGTGTAAATACCCGGCCTGGGTGGAGCATGAAAAGTTCCAGAAGCCCGTATTCCGTATGGGTAAGGGAAATGGACTTTCCGCTAACAGAAACCGAGTGGCTTTCCCTATCCAACCGGATATTTCCATAGGAAAGTGTGGTTGTGGCTTCTTGGCCCTCCCGTTCTTTTACCCGGCGCAAAACCGCCTCCACCCGCATGAGCACCAGCTTCACGGAGAAAGGTTTCGTGATGTAATCATCCACCTTTAATTCAAATGCCTTGACCTGGGCTTCTTCCTCGTCCAGTGCTGTCAGCATGATAATCGGCACATTAGATTCCTGTCGGATCATCTCGCAGACTGTGTATCCGTCAATTTTGGGCATCATAATGTCCAGCAGGATAAGGGAAAAGGGCTTCTCTCGAAATTTTGTTATTCCCTCCAGGCCATCGCCTGCAACCTCTATGTTGTATCCGGCATCCGTCAGCAGCTCCGAAAGGATAGACTGGATGGCGGTTTCATCTTCGATAATCAAAATTCGCTCACTCAAAATATCACCTCAATCGTATTATAACATGACTTTATTTAGATTTGGTTTAGAAGTGCGGATTCTTTTGTTCATATTATACCTGAACTACGTTAGCAGAAAAAGTGTGCGAATTTGAATTTTGTATCTCTGCTATGTACCCAGCCGGCACACGGCTGGGTTTCTTCTTTTTTGAGGAAGTTAATAGGCCGGGGTGCCATACCCGTAAATCTCATAGTACCCAATGGGGTAGCTATTCTGGCGCACAGAATCACCAGAGTTACCTTCTACGGTGTAGACCCGGCCATTTTCCACTTTCTCCACAATGCCCACATGGTCGGATTCTCCGTCTTGGCCTCCATCGTCCCAATCAAAGAAGATGATGTCGCCAGGACGCGGTTCATAGCTGTTGTCCTGCCACAGCCCGCGTTCCTGGAACCAGGGAACACCCTGGGTTGCGCAGGCTGCAAACTTCGGGATAACCCCAGCTTCAATATAGCCGCCCTGCATGGTGATGATCTCACGGGCCAAATACAGGCCAATGCCGATACCATCCACCTCATGCACCGCTTCTTCCCGGTAAAACCGTTTGAAGATTGTAGCCTGTTCCTGTTCCGGGATGCCTCGGCCCGTGTCGGTCACATCAATTTTCCAGTACATTTCCCAATTCTGAACGGACACATGAATGCTGCCGCCAGCAGGCGTGTACTTCACCGCATTGTCCAGCAGATTGAACAGAGCCTCGGAAGTCCAACGGCTGTCATGGGAAATGGTCAGCCCCTCCGGGCAATCCACGGTCAGTTCAATGTTTTTCTTCTCCATCGGGGCCAGAATCCCGTTGATGGCGCTCACCAAAGTTTCCTCTATTAAAACGTCCTTTTTCTCCAGCGTAATCACACCAGCCTCCAGCCGGGAAGTTTTCACCATTGCCTGAATGAGAAAGTCCAGCTTGTCAAGCTGGCTGCCGGTTGCCTGCAAAAACTCCCGCCGCTGTTCCTCTGAGATCGGACGGGTCAGCATGGTTTCATTGAGCATTTTCAGGTTGGCAATGGGGGTCTTGGTCTGGTGGGAAATGTCCGACAGCAGGGATTGGAGATCGGCCTTTTCCTTTGCGACTGTGTTCCGGTCCTTCTGCATGATGTTGTAGAGCCGTTCCAGACGGTGGCTGATTCTCGCCAGCAGCGTTTCCGCTTCATAGTCCATTTCCGGCCGCGCGGCGCTGTCCATCATGTCATCCAGCGTCCGGCACAGGCTGTCGGTGAATAAGGTCAGCTTCTTTTGAAAATAGTGCAGGAAGATCCCGCCCCATACCAGAAACACAACGGTCAGCAGCCCGCCGTACAAAACCACCCGCAGATTTTTCGTGACCAGAAACAGGCCCAGCAGCACCAGAAAAGAGGTTGCCAGCAGGCCAACCAATGAGCCGCAGAAACTTTTTGACGGACAGATTTTCCAGCTTCATGCCTGCTCACCGCCAATCCACTGATAGCCCATACCATAGGCCGTCTTGATATACTTATGCTCGTCCGTTTCGATTTTCTTGCGAATACGGCTGATGATGGTGGTCAGGGTATGTTCGTCCACAAAGTCCCCGTCAATATCCCACAGTTTCTCTAAAATCTGCCGCTTGGTCAGGATAATCCGGGGGTTCTTCACGAACAGGAACAAGGTGCGGTATTCCTTTGGGGTGAAGTCCAGCGGTTCCCCGGCAAGAGACGCCCGCTGCTCGGAAAAGTCGATTTTCAGAAAGCCATCGTCAAACAGGTCGTGCCGGGGCGTGCGTAGTTCTAGATTGGCAAAGACCGCCGCCACCTTCCTGCACAGCACTGTCACCGAAAAGGGCTTCGTCACATAGTCTGCGCCGCCTGCCTCATAGCCTTTGAGCATATCGCTCTCCTTGTCGTTGGCTGTGATGAAAATAATGTAGGTGTGCTGACCGCGTCCTCGGATTTCTTCGCAAAGGTCAAGCCCGCTGCCATCAGGCAGATTGATGTCCAGGAGCGCAACATCGAACTCGGTTTCTTTCAAATGGGAAACAGCGTCCTTGTGGTTATAGGCCGCTGTGATTTCATATCCATCAGACGCCAGGTTATATCCCAGAGTCCGGTTCAAAAGAGTATCGTCCTCCACAATCAGTATCTTTCTCATGCGCTCACTTCCTTTATGTCATTATACTATCTTTTAGTATAATAGGAAATGTTGCAGAAATGTCCTAAACGGGAACGGACTGTAAAATATTTTGAAGAAACTTACCATGTTATTATTGCTGTATCCGGGTGAATCAAAACTACCGGCACATGGTTCTTCTGTGCATATCTGACACACTGCATTGTACCGGATCGCAGATTCCGCCCATCATCATAAACTGCCACCAGGTAGTTGGCCTGATCTACCATGTAGCAATTTCTCTTGACATAGCTCTCACGGCAATCTTCGTTTCCGATGACTTCTTTTTTGCTGCAATGTTGCAGGATAAACTCCATCCGGCGCTTGCTGCGCTGATCCCACTTGGCATCATGGCCGACAAACGGCAGGGCCACAACCAATTCAATATCTTCGTATCCAGGCTGTTCCTTCAGACGAAGGATTTGTTCAGCCGCCCACATATCAACACCCAGGGCGCCGCCAACATAAAAGCGCCGGACTTCCTTTTCATCATGTAGCTTTCGGAACACTTCCAGCATATTGGCTTTGATCTTCTTACAAAGGGCATAATCTTCACTGTATTTGAACTTGAACCGGCTTGGCCGGTGTCCAGTAATAGCACAAACGCATTCATTCATGCGGTTTCCTCCTGTTCTAATAGCGGTCAACACATAGAAAACAAAAATAACTTATTTAATAAGGCGTAAACGAAATCATCAGCCAAATTATAACACAAATAATGTTCAATATCCAGGGAACCTTTCTGATATGCTAACAATCAGAGAGGTGAACTTATGGACGAAGAATTTATCCGCAATCGGATCACGGAGCTGCGGTTGAAAAAAGGCATTTCTGAATACCAGTTGAGCTTGGAACTGGGACAAAACCGTGGCTACATCCAGGCTATTTCCTCCGGCCGGGCATTGCCTTCCATGAAGCAATTCTTAAATATCTGTGAATATTTTGAAATAACGCCCCTGCAATTTTTTGACGCTACCGAAAACACCCCACAGCTTGTCAAAAAGGCGTTGGATGGCATCAGGACATTATCAGATGATGATTTAATTATATTGCTTGGTCTTATCGCACGGCTGAATCAAGGAAAATGACGGCAGGCGCCAAATGGCTCCTGCCGTTTATCTTTCCCTATATCATCCCCCATTTTCTCATCCACGCAAAATATTATGTAAATTGAATCTTTCTACTTGTTGAGAAGTCAGACTACATGATACAATGGAATGGATTATGACTGGGGGTTCGCATTATGTTAATTTATATGATGATGCTTGAAACTCCAGAGGAGAAGTCGCTGTTTGAACAGATCTATCTGGAGTATCGTGGCCTGATGTTCCATGTGGCCTACGAAATTTTACATAACGAGCAGGATGCAGAGGATGCTGTGCATCAGGCTTTCGTAAAAATAGCAGAAAACATTAAAAAAATTGATGCTCCTGTGTGTCCAAAAACGCATAGCTATGTCGTTACAATAGTTGAACACCAAGCAATAGATCAGTATAGACGGTTACAAAAACACCCTTCTGTCGAACTGATCGAGGAAATTCAAGGCACAAATGCTCATTATGAAGGGGACAACGATTTGACAAAATGTATCTTGAAGTTGCCTGCCAGGTATCGAGAAATGATTTTGCTGCGTTATCACCATGGGTACACTGTCAGAGAAATCGCAAAGATGTTGGGACTGTCGTTGCCGGCCGCAATTAAACTGGATCAACGGGCCAAAAACAAATTGAAAAAACTATGTGAGGAGGCGGGAATCCTGTGATAAGCAAGGAAATGCTGAAAAAAGCGGCGGCTGAAGCGGATCAGGCAATCAGGGATTCGCTCCCCGCTCCAGCAGAATGTGAACATGAGTTTTCCCCATCGTTTCAGAGAAAAATGCGCCGAACTTTTCGGAAAGCAAAACATCCCGTGATCTACAAACTGCCCAAATATGCAGCTTGCTTTGTTCTTGCGGTGGCTCTCGCCAGCGGTACATGGCTGACAGTGGATGCAGAAGCGCGAGCTGCTTTTTTTGCATGGGTACGGGAGCAGTACGAGTCTTTTGTTGAATATGGATTTATTGGTGAACCACCACAAAAAAACAATGTTGTAGAGTATGATCTAACATGGCTACCAGGCGAATTTCATCTGATAGATAAACAGGCTATTGATGGGAATACCTTGATGATATATGCAGATGATTCTGGGCAACGTATAACTTTTTCCTATTCACATGGAGATAATGCCACAAGCCTGTTTGTAGCATCAGACTATACAGAGGTGAAGTCAGTTCAAGTTGGAAACATTAAAGCAGACTTCTATCAAGCTGGCGAGGAAGCCTCTGCTAATGTACTGGTTTGGTTATCAGAAGAAGATACTTTCTGTTTTTGCATCATGGCAGATCTTTCTGAGGATACCATGATTAAGCTGGCCGAGAATGTCAAAAAAAAATAATTCTAAAATTTTTAAGCAGCTGTCCAAAATGACCTCCTTTATTCGTTTACGGGATATAAGCGAATGAAGGAGGTCATCCCTTTGAAAAAACGATTTTTCCCTATCTTGTTTCTCTTTCTCATGGTGTTTTCCACGACTGCCTATGCAGCATCAACACGAGCGGCAACGGTTACTCCGAACATTTCTTTTCATGGGACAACTGCTAATTGTTCGGTATTCATCGTTGCCGATAAGCCTACGGACGACATCGACGCAGTAATTAAACTATGGCAAGGTGGTCAATGTATCAAAACGTGGGAAAAATCTTCTACAAGCTATCTTGTTTTCAGCGGTGAAGTAGCGGTTACAAAGGGGAAAACCTACGAATTAACAGTTGATGTAAGTATTTCTGGGAAAGAACTTCCAAGATTCTCTGTCAAAGGTACTTGCTCGTAAGATAACACAGGAAATGTATTAAAATACCCATAGACCATACATTTTTGACATGATAAATTCAAACAGTTTGCATTATATTATAGGCTTAGAAAGGAGTTTATTATGAAGAAAAAAATTATGTCCGCGTTGTTACTGTGTGTTATGGCTGTCCTTTTCTGTGTTCCCGCCTTTGCAGCAAACACCTCTGACACGGAAGCATCAGAACCCGTTGTCTTTAAAAGTACAAGCCTTCCGGAGTGGTTCCCTGAAGATGCCCCAGCCCCTGATCCTAACGGCGAAATCGTTACCGTTTATTGGTATGTCGATGAAAACGGTAAAACTGTGACTTATGATCCCCGGGAAAGAAAGACTGTCACTGGGGACGCTGGTACCGCTACCATCTATTGGGTGGACTCTCGTATGATCGGCTGGGGGATTACTTCTAAAACCAAAGGGCCTATGGTCTTTACCGGAAGTGTAACTACCAACCGTGGTCAATTATTCCCTCTCGGGGATATTGAATTTGATGGTGACTGCGGTGGTACCATTGACAATGTTACCACTCGAAAGGGCCAGAATAAAGCTACCCTTTCTGGCATTATGATTGACGCCAACGGACTTTCTATCACGGCGCCCGAAGTGTCTGCCAGTTACTACAAATAATCAGTTGCCATGCAAATATCCCTTATAACAAAGTTACAATTACAATACCAGACCTATGCTTTTGCTGCAAACTGTTTTAGAATTAACGAAAAAATCATGTTCTCTTTTCAAGTAAAGCCACTCGAAGAAGAACAGGCGTTATGCGAAGAATTAAGCAAATCCAGAGGAAGAACAATTTCTTTTTGGCTTAACAATATTCCATTTAGTGCATCTATAGATACTTGTTCTTTCTCAAAAACACAGGACAATAAATACTACCGAGATTTTAATATCATTGTCACAAATCAATTCTTCCTATCTCCAAATTAAACGCACTATAAGCAAGAGGGCCACAAGACACGATCTTGTGGCCCTCTTGCTAACTACCTGACTTGGACTTTACGCTTCACAATACAGTTAAGTTTGGATACCGTAAAGAATTATTTCTAAGAAATAGGTACCCACTGTTGGCATAACGGTAGACTGCTTATAAAGTGTGAGGTCAAGTATCCGCAAAAATAATCCAAAAAAATTTTAGGCAACTGTCCAAAATGGCTTCCGTTATTCGTTTACGGGGTATAAGCGAATTAAGAAAACCATCCATAAAAATGTGTGTTCCGCAGAATATAATCTTCTAAGATTCAATGTTTTGAAATTACAGACTTTTGTGAGAAAGAGGTGATACCGATGGACCTGGAAATTGAGCAGTAATTTTCTTACCCATTTCCCGACTAAAGGAGATGATTCCAATGGTTTATTATATCGTCTAAGAAGGATGCAAGGAGGCAAGGTTGAATGAATAAAAATTCCTTTTCCAAATGGATAACCCTGTCAATAAATACAATCGTTTTTTTAGTTGTTCAGTACATTCTTGGGTGTGCTACTTTTTCCTTTCAACATCACCCAATATTCATTCTATTCTTTGCCAGTGAGATGTATATACTCACAAGGTATTTGAATTTTTTGATTGATACGCTATCCAAAAAGTCACTTGCCTATACAATTTTTATCGTTACATTCCTTCTTTTACTATGCCTATTCCTTTTCATTGGAATACTCCCTATATCTACTCATTTGCAAAAAGTATGAAGGAGGCTATATGCCATGAAGAAAACGACCAAATTCATATCAGCTTTTATGGCTGCTATCCTGTGCTTCAATCTCGTGTCTTTTAGTGCCTTTGCAGCTGAACCATCTGCTACCGAAACTTCTTTTTCTGCTGCTGATCTGGCAACCTATAATCAAGAATTGGCAGATTTCGGCCTGAACGATGACGAAATTCAGCAACTCCAAAATATTACCACAAAAATTGCAAACGCAACTACCATGCGTGAAGTTGATGCCTTAATGGAAAGCTATCACGCCATTTTGGAAAGCACTCCTCTTGCTGCTGCGAAAACCATCACAAGCTATTCCGGCGGCACTCTAACACTGGACTATACTGGTAGTCTTAGCCCGATCTCTAATGTCATCTTTACAAAAGTCATTTATATGGGAAATAAGCAAGTAGAATTTTATCAAAAAGGCATGAACAGCCCTACTTTCGTTACCTTCCTTGTAGATGAACTGATTGGAAAAGGTGTAAGCGTTATCACAAAATCGGTCGCTGCAAAAATTGCAACAGCGCTTTCTGTTCCGGAGTCCGCTGTGGCTTTTCTCATTGGTACATCTGTTGCCGCTACACTGTTTGTATTCCAAAACCTCGAAACTTGGGATTTGAATGATGCCATTGAAAACAGCAGCAATGGAAAAGTTAAACTGGAATACTTCTACAGCACCAATATTGTTTTCCCATACTATCAAGAGTACCAAAACTTTGAGCCGTGGGACAACAATAAGGTTGAAATTCCTGCTAACTACGATTATGATTGGCAATCCGGCGTCTACGATTGCGAATACCTCTCCCAGTAACCCTACTCCAAAGACAACAGCTGTTTTCTTCCATTAGTCAAAAGCCTTTGGATGATGTGGGAACTAAGGCGATATATGACTATTTGTAGACACAAAACGCTACAAACATTCTTCCAGCCGAAAGAATCGCTGTTCGCACTATATTCCCATCCAACAGCCTGATCCAATCCTATTTTACTTGGCTGTTTGATTAAAATGTGCCTATCAACAGCACAGCTATTTACTTTTTTCTTCATCCGTAAGTATCTGTTCACCTGTACGGTTCAAGGGGGTA
>ERZ1673695.1181-NODE-1181-length-29356-cov-6.081977_pt1 | contig 29356 bp, 28 predicted proteins | sample MGYA00580225_ERZ1673695 | MGnify/ENA primary metagenome ERZ1673695 (study PRJEB41218, sample SAMN15661739) | gut metagenome | host: Homo sapiens | place: Canada: London | collected 2015-08-20/2019-03-30 | study: EMG produced TPA metagenomics assembly of... | reverse complement strand
AATATTTTATTGATGAGCGTGGGCAGCAGCCGGTTTATTTCGATATGGAAAAAAGCCGTTCAGACCCACAGGCGGCAGTGGATCCCCAAATTTTTAACCATACCTATTACCAGGTTCATGCGCCGATCCGGGAGCAGGATACGGCCGAGGGCCATGCAGTGCGCAATGCTTACCTGTATACGGGGGTTGCGGACGTTGCCTGCGAAACGGGAGACGAAACCCTATTAAAGACCTGCGAAACCATTTTTGACAACATTGCCGAAAAACGGATGTACATCACCGGCAGTATCGGTTCTGCCGCAAACGGCGAGAGGTTCAGTACGGATTATGACCTGCCCAATCATTCCAGCTATTCCGAGTCCTGCGCGTCAATCGCGCTAGCAATGTTCGCCAAACGGATGCTGGAAATCAAACGGGATTCAAAATATGCGGACGTCATGGAAAACGCCCTTTATAATACAGTCCTGGCAGGTATTTCGCTGGAGGGAAATCGTTTCTTTTATGTTAATCCTCTGGAAGTCGTTCCGGACGTTGACGAAAAGAATCTAGACCTTAGACATGTCAAGACCGAGCGGCAAAAATGGTTTGGCTGCGCCTGCTGCCCGCCGAATATCATCAGAACGCTTGCCTCGCTGGGGCAGTATATTTACAGTGCAGACGATGAAAACCTGTTTGTCAACCTCTATGTTTCCAATGAGACGCACTGTAAAATCGGCGACAGGGATGTTACGGTTTCCGTAAGAACGCAATATCCCTATGGTTCTGGAATCGAGATAAAGGTAAAGACAGATTCAGATGACCCATTCACCCTCGCCCTCCGCCTTCCAAAGCATACGTTCCTCAACCGAATGACAGTTGACGGCGCGCCGGCGCACGAGGTTCTTGAAAAAGGTTACCTTAAGCTCAAGCGGAATTGGAAAGGCGAAACCGTTGTAAGTATCCTTCTGGATATTCCGGTCCTGCGGATTTACGCAAATCCCAAAGTCCGGGCGGATATTGGCAGGGTGGCCCTTGTCAAAGGACCGGTGGTCTACTGCCTGGAGGAAGCGGACAACGGAGCAAACCTTGGCGGGTTTGAACTGCCGGATGACGCCGCTCTCCGTGAAGAGTATGACAACACCTTGTTCGGCGGGACGATGACTATTACCGCAGAGGGCGTTAAAGTGGTTGACGATGGGAATGCTTCCCTTTACCGCACTACGCCGCCCAAAAAGGAAAAAGCGGTTATGAAATTTGTTCCATATTGCTACTGGAATAACCGCGGCAAGGGTGAAATGCTGGTTTGGGTCCGCCGGGAGATAAAATAAAATATTGAGAATTATTGAGAAAATTGAAGTTTTTTAAAGAAATATAAAGATAAATGGAAAAAGAGTAAAAAGCTAACGGTTTATAACGTTAGCTTTTTACTATGCTAAAGTATAAAATATATAGGTACTTTATGAAAGAGAGGGAGTTTCTTTTGAAAAAGATGAGTAAATTTTTCGCCGCTTTTTTGGCGGCGGCTATGGCTTTAACTATGCTTGCCGGCTGTAATGACAACCCGCCTGCTTCCGATGCGAGCGGCAGCGGCGACGCTGAAAAAACCAAATTTGTCCTCGGTTTGGACGATAGCTTCCCGCCGATGGGCTACCGGGATGACAACGACGAAATTGTTGGGTTCGACATTGACCTTGCGCAGGCTGTCTGCGATGAACTGGGAATGGAGCTGGTTCTTCAGCCAATCGCCTGGGAATCCAAAGAAATGGAGCTCAACAACGGCAATATTGACTGTATTTGGAATGGCCTGAGCGTTGACGCTGAGCGCCAGGAGAAGATGAACCTTTCCAAGCCTTATATGGAAAACCATATGGTTGTTGTGGTCAATAAAGGTTCTGACATCGAAAGCCGTAAAGACCTGATCGGCAAAAACGTTGGCGTTCAGAAGGGTTCCACCGCTTTGAAGGCCGCGAATAATGATGAGTTCATCAGCCAGTCCAATCTGGTTGAATATGACACCAACGTTCTCGCTTTGACCGACCTGCCCACCGGCCGAATTGACGCGATTGTTCTTGATGAGGTTGTTGCGAACTACTCCATCAAAGAGGATCAGGACAAATATGTGGTCCTTGACGACTTCTTGAGCGCTGAGGAATACGCTATTGCTTTTAAGAAGGGGAATGACGACCTGAAAGCCAAGGTTGAAGGCGCAATTGATAAGCTGATTGAAAATGGCAAAGCCGCTGAAATCTCAAACAAATGGTTCGGCAAGGACGTTTTGCTTAAAGACTAAATTTTGCTGGACAAACGGGCGCGAAAAATGATAGAATAAGGCATGACAGGTTCATGCCTTATTTTTCTTTGTTATTCTGTTTTAATGGGCGGCGTTGCAGCGGCGCCCAAAAATATTGCGGTTTTTCTTTTATACGGTAAAACGGTAATTTGAAAACACGTTATTACACTTGTTGCAATTGAAAATTATTGGAGTAATTTTCAGGCGGTGCTGTTTGGCGTTAATCGTAGTTAATGGCGAATGCTTTGCGTGCGTTTACAGCCCGTCCTGTAGACTGTTTTTGTAGTTCAATCTTAATATAGGAGGTTATTCTGGATGGATTACATCCTGCAAATTTTAGGCCCCATGCTCCAAGGAGCGCTTGTCAGCACGGCGTTGTTTGCCATAGTTATTGTTCTCTCGCTGCCGTTTGGGTTCGGGATCACCATGCTGGCGCGGTGCCGGGTTAAACCCTTGGCTTGGCTGGCGCGCGGGTTTATCTATATCATCCGGGGCACGCCACTTCTTTTGCAGCTTCTCTTTATCTATTTCGGTCTCCCGCTGATCCCCGGAATCGGCCAATACCTGGTTTTCGACCGTTTTACTGCTGCCTGCGTGGGTTTTGTTTTAAACTATGCGGCCTATTTTGCCGAAATTTTCCGCGGCGGTCTCCTTGCTATCGACAAGGGCCAGTACGAAGCGGCGCAGGTGTTGGGCCTTTCCCATCCGCAGACCTTTTTCCGGATCATTATTCCCCAGATGCTCCGGGTGGCGCTGCCGGCGCTTTCAAATGAATCGGTTACGCTGGTTAAAGACACCTCTCTTCTTTATGCCGTTTCGGTCCCGGAAATTCTGCACGCCGCCAAAACTGCGGTCAACCGGGATGTTACCATCGTGCCGTTTTTTGTCGCCGCAGTCATTTATCTCGTTATGAACACAGTCTTGACCCTGCTGTTCAAATACATTGAGAAAAAATTCAATTTTGAACGGGAGATGTAACGGAATGGCTTTTATAGAAATCAGCGGGATGCAGAAATCTTTTGGAAAATTGGAAGTTCTGAAAGATGTTTCTTTCACGGTGGAAAAGGGCGACGTCGTCGCGGTCATCGGTTCATCCGGCTCTGGAAAAAGCACCATGCTCCGCTGTCTCATCAACTTGGAAACGGTGGGCGGTGGGAGTATTGCCATTGAGAACCGGTACCTTGTTAAGGATGGAAAATACCCGGCTAAAAAGGAAATAAAGCAGATCACCTCAAAAATGGGGATGGTCTTCCAGCAGTTCAACCTTTTCCCGCACCTCAGCGTGCGGACAAACCTCGAAATGCCGGTCCGCCTGACACAGAAAGCAGACAAAAAGGAGCTTTCCACCCAGTGTGAGGAAATGCTGCAAAAGGTTGGCCTTTCTGATAAGATTGACGCTTATCCCTCACAGCTCTCCGGCGGGCAGAAACAGCGGGTGGCAATTGCCCGCGCCTTGATGCTTAACCCCGATATCATGCTTTTTGACGAACCCACCTCCGCTCTCGACCCCGAACTGACCGGGGAGGTTCTCTCCGTTATGAAAAAGCTCGCGGAGGAGCATATGACCATGGTTGTGGTGACCCATGAAATGGCCTTTGCGCGAGAGGTCGCAAATAAAGTTATTTTCATGGACGGCGGAAAAATTTTGGAAGCGGGAACGCCGGATGAAATTTTTAACCATCCCAAATATCCGCGGACAGCGGAATTCTTGAGAAGTACGTTGTGATGGGGAAAAATCCGTTTTGTTTTTCGTGCGACAATAAGCGCTACCACACCTTTGATTACGAAATGAAAAGACTTTTCGGGCACAAGGTGGTTAAAATTCCACTGGATGCCGGCTTTACCTGTCCGAATCTCGATGGGAGCAAGGGAACCGGCGGCTGTACCTACTGCGGCAGCAGGGGGGCGGGGGAGTTTGCCGGAAAAGGCGGTACGCTCGCGGAACAGTTTGAAGACGGGAAGAGAACCCTGTTCCGCAAATGGCCTTCCGCCCAATATTTTGCATATTTTCAGGCGCATAGCAATACATATGCGCCTGTTTCGCGTCTGCGCTCCCTGTTTGAGGAAGCCATTTCGTTTGACGGGGTAAAGGGGCTTTGTGTTGCCACCCGCCCCGACCTTCTGCCGCCCGGTGTGCTGGACCTGCTGGAGGGACTGAACCGCCGCACCTTTTTAACGGTGGAGCTTGGGCTGCAGACTGTCCATGACCGGACGGCGGAACGAATTAACCGCTGCCACAGCTTTGCGGAATTCCTGAAAGGGTATTCCGCGCTGACGGAGCGGGGGATCCGCGCCTGTGTCCACCTGATCAACGGACTGCCGGGTGAAACCCGGGAGATGATGCTTGAAACCGCAGAGCAGGTGGCGGCTCTCTCTCCCTGGGGGATAAAAATTCACATGCTGCACATCCTAAAGGGGACAAAGCTTGCGGAAGAATATGGAAAATTTCCTTATCAGCTGCCTGAATTAGAGGAATACGCCGCGCTGGTCTGCGACCAGCTGGAGAAGTTCGCGCCCGAAACTGTGGTGGAACGGATTACGGGCGACGGACCGAAAGACCGGGTGATCGCCCCGCTGTGGACTCTGCGGAAGCGGGAGGTGCTTGCAGCGATCGATAAAGAGTTTGTCCGCAGGGAAAGCTTTCAGGGTAGCCGCTGCGCTTTGGCGGCAGGGCGGCTTGAACTGCCGAAAATTCTGTGATAAAATTTGAACCGGTACCTGTAAGGGTGTTTAACGTTATTATAAGTTTCATAGACTAAAGTAGGCGCTGGATTTTGGAAAATCCGGCAGGGCTTCCGGACTTCTGCTTGCAGTCGGAGACTGCATGGTCCGTTTTATCGTTTTATTTTATATATTTGGGGGCGTTTCACCATGACAAAGACAGAGCGCTTTTTTGCGGAGATGAAAACCAAAAAGGTGGTATTCATCGGCGCGGGAGTCAGCCACAGGGAGCTGATTGGCCTTTTCCGCCGGAAAGGGATAGACGTGACCTTGTGTGACAAGCGGGACGCCTGCGCGCTCGGGGATACTTACGGCGAGCTTGAAAAGCTTGGAGTGAAATTTTGCCTGGGAGAGGGTTACCTTGACGGTATTTTTGAAGGGGACGTCATCTTCCGCACGCCGGGAATGTATTACTATTCCCCAGCTCTTGCCAAGGCGAGAGAGCTTCAAAAGGTAGTCACTTCTGAGATGGAGGTATTCTTCGACCTCTGTCCCTGCAAAATATATGCGGTCACCGGGTCGGACGGAAAGACAACCACGACAACCCTTATCAGCGAGTTGCTGGGAGCGGAAGGGAAAAAGGTCTGGCTTGGCGGAAATATTGGAAAAGCGCTCCTTCCACGGATCGAAGAAATCGGAGAAAACGATGCGGCGGTGGTAGAACTTTCAAGTTTCCAGCTCATCTCGATGCGTAAATCGCCCGACGTGGCGGTTATTACCAACGTGGCCCCCAATCACTTGGACGTCCACAAGGACATGGAGGAATATATCGACGCCAAAAAAAACCTGATTCTTCATCAAAATGCCTTTTCCAAAACGGTGCTCAATGCCGACAATGACATCACGCACGGTATGGAAAAGTTGGTCCGCGGCTCTTTGAACTGGTTTTCCCGGAAAGTTATTCCGCAAAACGGCGCCTTTCTTGCAGAGGACGGTACCGTCAACTTGGTGAACAACGGCGAAATTACCCGTGTGATGCACAAGGATCAAATCCGTCTGCCGGGAATCCACAACGTTGAAAATTACCTTGCCGCCATCAGCGCTGTTGCGAGCGAGGTTTCAGTGGAGACCGTTGTAAAAGTTGCCGAAACTTTCGGCGGGGTAGAGCATCGGATTGAATTTGTGCGGATGCTCGACGGTGTAAAGTATTACAACGATTCAATTGCCACCAGTCCTACCCGGACAATTGCCGGGCTCAATTCTTTTGACCAGAAGCTAATTGTCCTCGCAGGCGGGTATGACAAAAAAATCCCCTTTGAGCCTCTTGCTCCGGTCTTAATTGAACGGGCGAAGGTGTTGATCCTGATGGGGGTGACCGCCCTGAAAATCAAGGCGGCTGTCACAGGCTGTGAGGGTTACGACCCGAACGAACTTGAAATTATAGAGGTTCCCTCTATGGAGGCGGCGGTGGAAACGGCCCGTAAAATTGCAAAAGAGGGGGACATTGTCACCCTGTCGCCCGCCTGCGCGAGTTTTGACATGTACCCGAATTTTGAGGCGCGGGGAATCCACTATAAAAACCTTGTAAACGCACTTTAACAAGTAACGGAGAAAATTATGGATACGATTGAATTGTTGGAACGCCTGGCTCAAAGCAGGGGTGTGGCGGGGCGGGAAACCGCCGCCGCGGAAACCGCTTGTGCCGAACTGAAACGATATGCAGAAAGTGTCGCGGTTGATCCGATGGGCAGCGTCACCGCAGTCATAAAACAGGGCAGCCCGTTGGTACTGCTTGACGCGCATCTGGATGAAATTGGTCTCATTGTCACCTGGCTGGGTGACAACGGCTTTTTAAAGGCTGGGGCAGTGGGCGGCGTGGACCGCCGTCTGCTGATTGCGCAGGAGGTGGTCATCCTCGCTGAAGAGCCGGTGGAAGGGGTTATCGCGTCCAAGCCGCCCCATCTGCTGAGTGCCGAGGAAGAAAAGAAAGTGCCGAAGGTTGACGACCTGTGGATTGACACCGGCTATACCTCTGAGGAGCTAAGAAAAAGGGTGAGCCTTGGCGACAGGATCATTTTGAAATCCGGTTTTCACAAACTCCTCGGCGGGCGGGTCTGTTCCAAGGCGTTGGATGACCGGGCAGGGGTGGCGGCGGTTTTGCGCGCCCTGGAACTGTTAAAAAACGAGCCGCTTTCCTGCGGACTGGCGGTCACTTTTACCTGCCAGGAGGAACTGGGCTGCCTGGGGGCGAAAACCGCCTCTTACACCGTAGAGCCGGATTTGGCCGTAGCGGTCGACGTGAGCTTTGCTCATACGCCGGACGCGCCGGAGCATAAATGCGGCAAGCTGGGCGGGGGAACAATGATCGGGATTTCGCCAACCCTAGATAAAGGCGTGAGCGATGCTTTGACAGCCCTTGCTCAAGAAAAAGAAATCCCTTACCAGCTGGAGGTAATGGGTGGCCTGACCTCTACCAACGCAGACAGCATTACAGTGTCCCGCGGCGGAGTAAAATGCGGGCTGCTTTCCATCCCGCTGAGGTACATGCATACACCTATTGAAACCATTGACCCGGCGGATGTGGAGGCCACTGCCCGTTTGATGGCGGAATTTGTGAAAAAGGCAGGTGGAGAAGATGCTTAAACTATTGGAAGAACTCTGCCTGCTTTCCGGCGTTTCTGGAAACGAGGACGCGGTGCGTGAGTATATCATCGATAAAATAGACGGCTTCTGTGATTGGCGGGTTGATCCGCTCGGGAGTATTATTGCTGCAAAACGAGGGAAAAAGCGCGCCGTGAAAAAGCTGCTTGTTTCCGCCCATATGGATGAAGTCGGTTTTATTGTGACCGGTGTCAACGAGGCGGGATTGCTGCTTTTTTCGTCAGTCGGTGGAGTTGACGCTCGGGTGGTTCTGGGGCGTTCGGTGCAGGTCGGCCCTGGAAAGCTCACCGGTGTAATCGGCACCAAGGCGGTGCATATGCAGTCGGCCGATGAGCGGGAGACCGCTGTGCCGATGGACAGCCTGTATATCGACATCGGTGCGAAAGATAAGGAAGACGCTTTGAGCCATGTTGCACTGGGCGACCGCGTTTCATTTCAGCCCTTGTATAAGCCTTTTGGAAGCGGTTTGATTCGTGGAAAGGCGCTGGATGACCGGATTGGCTGCGCAATGATGATTGAACTGATTCGGAGCGAGTTGGAATATGACGCTGTTTTTACCTTTGTCGTTCAAGAGGAAGTCGGGCTGCGCGGCGCCCGGACGGCCAGCTATACGGTTGATCCGGAAACCGCCCTTGTGCTGGAGGCAACGACTGCCGCCGATCTGCCGGACGTGAGCGGCGAAAAACAGGTTTGCAAATTGGGCGGGGGTCCGGTGGTTTCTTTTATGGACCGTTCCACCTCCTACGATAACGGGCTGTACAAAAAAGCTTTTTCACTTGCAGAAGAAAACGGGATTCCATGCCAGACCAAGACGATGATTGCAGGCGGAAACGACGCGGGCGCAATCCATGTTTCCCGCGGAGGCGTGCGTACGCTGGCGGTCTCCGCACCCTGCCGGTATATCCACTCGCCTGTTTGTGTGGTGAAGGAAAGCGACCTGCTCCATATGGCTGATCTGGTAAAATTGCTGGTCAGGGATTTTGCGGGTGGAAAAGACGAATAGGAGAAAATAAAATGTCAGAATTTTTTCAGATAGACTCTCGGTTGGAAGCTCTTTCCAAAAAAGTGGAAGCGCTTTGCGCAGCCCCTTTTGCGCGGGTGGAAGAAGTACGTGCCTATAACGAGGAAAAGGTTCTCAGGGCGTTTCTGGACAACCGGGTCAGCGAAATTCATTTCAACGGCAGCACCGGCTATGGCTACGGGGATTTGGGCCGTGATGTTCTGGACGCTGTCTACGCCCAGGTGTTTGGCGCGGAGGACGCCTTGGTGCGCCACAACTTTGTCTCGGGAACCCACGCCCTTTCGGTCGCCCTCTTCGGCGTGCTCCGGATGGGGGATACTATGGTGTCTGTTACTGGAAAACCCTACGACACTTTGGAAGAGGTTATCGGCCTGCGGGGCGAAGGGAACGGTTCTCTCCGCGATTTCGGCGTAAAGTATAAGGAAGTCGCGCTGACGGCGGCCGGGGAGATTGATTTTGACGCTGTTCCCGAAGCGGTCAAAGAGGCAAAGGTTGTCTACCTGCAGCGTTCCCGGGGTTACTCGCTTCGTCCTTCCTTCTCCGTTGATGTGATAGGAAAACTGGCGAAAACAGTTCGGCAGGTCAATCCGGCCGCGGTTATCATGGTGGATAACTGCTATGGGGAATTTGTTGAAAAGCTGGAGCCAACCCAGGCCGGTGCGGACCTTATTATAGGTTCTCTCATTAAAAATCCGGGTGGCGGCATTGCCCAGACCGGCGGCTACATAGCGGGGCGAAAAAATTTGGTGGAGCAGTGCTCTTACCGCCTGACCTGTGTCGGGATGGGGAAAGAAGTTGGCTGTACCCTGAACCAGAGCCGCCCGATGTATATGGGGTTGTTCTGGGCGCCGGGCGTTGTTGCAGGCGCGGTGAAAACGTCTGTCTTTGCCACCTGCCTGTTTGAACAGCTTGGCTTTTCCGCTTATCCTCGCTATGACGAGCCGCGGACCGATATTATCGCGGCCCTCCGTTTGGGTGACGCTCAAAAGCTGGTCGCTTTCTGCCAGGGAATCCAGAGCGGGTCGCCGGTCGACGCTTTCGTATCGCCGGAGCCGTGGGATATGCCCGGCTACGACAGCAAGGTCATTATGGCGGCGGGCGCTTTTACAGGAGGGGCTTCTATTGAATTGTCGGCTGACGCTCCCCTCAAGGAGCCTTACGCTGTCTGGCTGCAGGGCGGGCTCACCTACCAGACCGGGAAAACGGGCATTTTGCTTGCTGCTCAGTCGATGTTTGAAAAAGGACTGCTGGATTTGTAAACTGCTAAGCGCCTGTCAGCATGGCCGCTCCTGCGTTTTGCTTATGGTTCCAAGAATGCGTTGGAACAAAGCGTACAGGCACATTCGTTTTTTAAAAAGAAAAGGCTTGCATTTTGTCTTTTGTTGTGGTATCATAGATTAGCATTTTAATATCCGTCATTCTGGCCTGTTCGGGGTGATGGGGGTTAATGCCCGATAGATTCTATTCGAGTCATTAAAGCGGATAGTCCTCTGCCAGCCCGGCGAACGCAGCCGCGGTTTTTGGGTATGAATATCTGAAAATCAGGAGGAAGAAAATGGACGCATTGAAATTAATCAGCCAGCCCAGTATGAAAACTGAGGTTCCGGAACTGAACATCGGTGATACCGTACGGGTTTCGGTTAAAATCAAAGAGGGCGAAAAAGAGAGAATCCAGATGTTTGAAGGCACCATTATCGCCAAAAAACATGCTGGCATCAATGAAACTTTTACCGTTCGCCGCGTTGCTCACGGCGTGGGAATTGAAAGGGTTTTTCCGGTTCATTCCCCCCATGTTGAGAAGGTTGAACTCATCAGAAGCGGCCGTGTACGCCGTGCGAAGCTTTACTACCTGCGTGACCGCGTTGGTAAGGCTGCAAAGGTTAAAGAAAAAATTAGATAATAAAAGGGCGCCGAACGGCGCCCTTTTATTATACAAATTTTTAGGGCTCTTCTTGCATCCGTGCATGGAATAGGGTAGAATGTTAATATATATGAAGAGAGCGGCGGTTAAAAGCCGGTTTTTAAAAGACAGCGGACGGTGATTATATGGATGAAAAATTGGCTTTCGGCGCGGAAATGGGCGGACAGGGGTATAACCTGAAACGGGATATCTGGGAATGGGTCGAATCCATCGCCATTTCGGTTACCACTCTAATTTTTATTTTTGTTTTTATTTTTCGGATCGTCGGAATATCGGGCCGTTCGATGGAGAATACACTGCACGACAACGACCGTGTTGTCATTACCTCACTTTTTTATACCCCCGCGCAGGGGGACATTGTGGTAATCAACCAGCCCAATGAGTTTAATGAGCCGATAATCAAGCGGATTATCGCACTGGAAAACCAGACGGTTGATATTAATTTTGAAACCGGGGAGGTCAGCGTAGATGGCGTGGTCCTGGAAGAGCCGTATATTTCGACTCCCACTACGGTAAACGAGGGGGTCGTTTTTCCGGTAACCGTGCCGGAGGGCAAGGTCTTCGTACTCGGTGATAACCGCCAGAATTCAACCGACAGCCGGAGCGAAATGATCGGAATGATCGATACCCGCTATATTTTAGGGAAGGCTGTTTTTCGCATCTTCCCCTTTGATAAAATTGGAATGCTATCCTGAAAGACGGAGGAAGTTTAAAAGATGATAGAAGCGCCATCCATTCAGTGGTTTCCCGGCCATATGGCCAAGACGAGGCGGCTGATCCAGCAGAACCTGAAGCTGGTGGATCTGGTCGTTGAGCTTGTTGACGCCAGAATCCCGGTCAGCAGCCGAAACCCGGAGCTGGATAAATGGATTGAAACAAAACCTCGGATCATTCTGCTCAACAAATGCGATGTTGCCGACGAGCGGGCGACCCAGAGCTGGTGTTCCTATTTCAAAAACCGTGGTATTCCCGCGCTCGCGACCGACAGTACCAGCGGCCGTGGGCTTAAAAACTTTGCGCCGCTTGTCAGAGAGGTTCTCTCAGAACTGTTGAAACGGCGTGAAGCCAAGGGAATGGTTGGCCGGCCGGTCCGGCTGATGATCGTTGGAATTCCCAACGTGGGGAAATCTTCATTTATCAACAAAATTGCCGGGGGAAAGTACGCCAGGGTGGAAGACCGTCCTGGCGTCACCCGGACCAAGCAGTGGATTTCGTTTGGCGGGGATATGGAACTGATGGACATGCCGGGCGTCCTCTGGCCGAAGTTTGATGACAAAACGGTCGGCGAACACCTTGCCTTCACAGGCGCTGTCAAGGACGATGTGGTTGACATTGAGCTGCTGGCAATGCGGCTGCTGCAGCTGCTCGCCGCGGAGTATCCGGAATCCCTTGCAGAGCGATATAAGGTAGAAGTTCCAGCGGAAATCGACGGATATGAACTGCTCTGCGCCGTGGGAAAAAAGCGGGGGATGCTCATATCGGGCGGTGAAGTTAACACGGAACGGGCGGCAATTACCGTGCTGGACGAGTTCCGCGCGGGGAAGCTGGGGCGGATCACCCTGGAAAAGCCGCCTGCAAAGGAGTAGGCTGATGGATTTGTTTGCGTACGACCGCAGCCTGAACGTAAAGCTTCTCTGCGGGGTGGATGAAGCGGGCCGCGGCCCTTTGGCGGGCGATGTATACGCCGCCGCGGTTATCCTTCCGCCTGATGCGGATTTGCCGGGGCTCAATGACAGCAAAAAACTTTCAGAGAAAAAAAGGGAAGCTCTTTATGACCTGATTGTCGAACAAGCGGTCAGCTACTGTGTGGCGGCAGCGACGGCCGAAGAAATTGACCGGCTGAACATCTTGAACGCCACCTTCCTTGCCATGCAGCGGGCGGTGGATGGCCTTTCCATAGAGCCGGAGTATGTCTTGGTCGACGGAAACCGCCGCCCGGCTACCCTCTGTCAGCCCTGCAGCTGTGTGGTAAAAGGGGATGGCACTTCCGCATGTATTGCGGCGGCTTCCATCCTTGCGAAAGTCTCTCGGGACCGGTATATGAAGCAGATAGCGGCGCAATACCCGGAATACCGGTTTGACAAGCACAAGGGGTACGGAACGAAGGAGCATTATGAAGCTATTATGGAGTATGGCGTCAGCCCGGTCCACCGCAGGACGTTTTTGAAAAACCTTGCCGGCGGAAAGCTCACGAATGCCCATGCCGTGGGAATTGCGGGCGAACAGGCCGCTGCTGGGCATTACCAGGCGCGGGGATATGAAATTGTCACCCGGAATTACCATTCGCCGTACGGTGAAATTGACCTGATTGTGAAAAACGGGGATTATCTGGTTTTTGCCGAAGTCAAAACAAGAAAGCCGGGCTCTTTGATGGCGCCTGTTACGGCGGTCACTCCCGCCAAGCAAAAAAAGATCGTCCAGACGGCGCTCGTTTTTCTGGCGGAATATGGAATGCCGCTTCAGCCGCGCTTTGATGTAGTTGAGGTGACCTGGGACGGTGGCCTAAAAGAAATTCGTCTGATTGAAAACGCGTTTACCGCGGACGGGATGGGGAGCGTTTTTTAATGGCAAAAAACGGTTGTATCATCCTGCCGATCTGTGGTAAAATAGATACGATTAATCTGGTGAGATAGGAGCATTCATATGAATTATAAAAGCACACGCAACAGCGCGGAAGTTGTTTCCTCCGCCCAGGCGATTGCCCGCGGCATTTCCGCGGACGGCGGACTGTTTGTTCCGGAAGAAATTCCGCAGATGTCCATTGAGGAAATTGGGGAGCTGATTGAGGAGTCATATGTCCAGCGGGCCGAAATCATTCTCTCTAAATTCCTGACCGATTTTACAATGGAGGAACTGGGCTACTGTGTTCGCAGCGCCTATACTGCTGAAAAATTTGACAGTGATAAAATTGCTGAACTCGCCAGATTGGGAGAGGGGACCTACCTGCTTGAACTCTGGCACGGGCCGACCTGCGCCTTTAAGGATATGGCGCTTCAGCTCCTGCCCTATCTTTTGACTGTTTCTGTAAAAAAGACGATTGCGGATAAAGAAGTTGTCATTCTGGTCGCCACCTCCGGTGATACCGGAAAGGCTGCGCTGGAAGGCTTTAAGGACGTGCCGGGCACGAAAATCCTGGTCTTTTATCCCGAAAACGGAGTCAGCCCCATGCAAAAGCTCCAGATGACCACCCAAGAGGGTGAAAATGTTGGGGTCTGCGCCATCAAAGGGAACTTTGACGACGCCCAGACGGCGGTCAAGGCGATTTTTACCGATCCGAAGATCGGCGAGCAGCTTATGAGCCGGGGAATGATGTTCTCAAGTGCGAACTCAATTAACTGGGGGCGCTTGGTTCCGCAGATTGTTTACTATATTTCATCTTACTGCGACCTTTTGGCAAACGGAGATATCGAACTCGGGGAAAAAGTCAATATTGTCGTCCCGACCGGGAATTTCGGCAACATTCTCGCCGCCTATTATGCTAAGCATATGGGCTTGCCGGTTGGGAAATTGATTTGCGCTTCGAATAAAAATAATATCCTGACTGACTTTATCAACACCGGGATTTATGACAAAAACCGCGCGTTTTATACAACGTCTTCTCCATCAATGGATATTCTGATTTCCAGCAACCTCGAGCGGCTTCTTTACCTTCTCTGCGGCTGTGACGACGCTCAGCTCAAAGGGTGGTACGCCGATTTGAAGGAGACTGGAAAATTCACCGTTTCCGATGAGGTAAAAGCAAAAATCCAGGCCGAGTTCAGCGCCGGTTTCTGTGATGAAGAAGAGACGCTTCAAACGATCCGCACGGTCTTTGAGCAGTATTCCTATGTCTGCGATCCGCATACGGCAGTCGGTGTCAAGGTTTATGAAGATTACAAAAAAGCAACTGGCGATACGACGAAAACCATCATCGCGTCGACGGCCAGCCCCTATAAGTTTACCGATACCGTCATCCAGGCGGTTTCACCTGAGACGAATCCGTCTGACGATTTTGACGACGTAAGCCTCCTCAACATCCTTACCGGGATGCCGGTGCCGCAGGAAATCAGCGGGCTTGACGGCAAAGAGGTTCGTTTTACCCGGAGCGTCGCCACAGGGGAAATGCCGCAGGTAGTAAGGGAACTGCTGAGCTTATAATGCGTATGTATTCACCACACAAAATCTGTGTGGTGAATCGCTTGTATGCCGTAACGGAAAACAAGCGCGGGAAGATTTGTTACCGCTGTTTTTCAAAGCTCTGGCAGATAGTATCGGAGCAGCAGGAAGCAGCCTGCGGGCCGACTTTGATCTCCTTTGCGGTACAGCAGCACTCATGGTTGTTGTGGATGCAGTTTTCCACATCGCATTTTACATGGTTGATCGGCTTTTTATTCTTACCGTAATCGGACATGAGACGTTCCTCCTTCAATTTGTTGGAATACTGACGTGTTCCGTTACTATTATTTCCGCAGGTACGGCAGTTTATGTCGGCTTTTGAATGGCAAAAGGAGGAGTACGGTGAATTTATATGTAATTGCGGATCCGCATCTTTCTTTTGGTGTGGACAAGCCGATGGATGTTTTCAGCGGCTGGAAGGATTATGTGCAAAAATTAGAAATAAACTGGCAAAAAACGGTCGCGCCGGAAGATACCGTTGTTATCGCGGGCGATATATCCTGGGGGATGAATTTTGAGGAAGTAAAACCGGACTTTGAGTTTCTCCACCGCCTCAACGGAACGAAAATCATCCTGAAAGGGAATCATGACCTTTGGTTTTCAACCAGGACCAAGGCGGAGAATTTTCTGGCGGAAAACGGCTTTGATTCAATCAAAATTTTATTCAATAATTATTATCCCTTCGGGGAGTATGGAATTTGCGGGACAAGGGGCTGGATCAACGAGCCGGGCGAACCGCAGAACCTGAAAATTATCCTGAGGGAAGCTGGCAGGCTGGAACGTTCACTGGAGCTGGCTGTAAAGGATGGCAAAAAGCCGATTGTGTTCCTGCACTATCCGCCTGTTTCGCTTAAAGCGGATTGTAAGGAGATTTTAGAGGTTATCCACCGGTACGGCGTGAAAGAGGTTTATTACGGTCATCTGCATGGCCCCGCCCATCAATATGCCGCTACGGGCAGCTATGATGGGGTTTTTTACCGCCTGATTTCTTGTGATTTCACCAAATTTCTCCCGGTAAAGGTGGCGGAAATTAACAATAAGTGAAAACATACAAATAACTCTAGTCACCGAAAAAACTTTGTGGTATAATAACAAAGTTAGCAAAGTATAAATTTCAGGAGGATACAACATGTTAGTTGCAAAAAATTCCGTTGAAACCAACAAATTTGAACTGGAAATTAAGGTTGACGCTGCTGGCTTTGAAGAGGCCCTTCAGAAGGCTTACTTACAGAATAAAAATAAAATTCAGGTTCCGGGTTTCCGCAAGGGAAAAGCGCCCCGTAAGCTGATTGAGAAAATGTACGGCGTTGAAGTGTTTTATGAAGACGCCATCAATAACTCTTATCCGGCGGCGTTGGAAGAGGCCGTCAAAGAGGCGGAGCTCGAACTGGTAGACCGCCCGGAAGTTGAAATTACCGCAGTCAACAAAGAAGACGGCTACACCTTTAAGGCCGTTTGTATTGTTAAGCCTGAAGTTGAAGTTTCCGATTATAAGGGAATAAAAGTTACTAAAACCGTCAATCCTGTGGGTGACGCAGAAGTTAGCGCCGAGCTTGGCCGGATGCAGGAAAGAAACGCCCGTACCATTACGGTTGAGGGCAGATCCGCTGAAATGGGTGACACCGTCGTATTTGATTTTGACGGCTCTCTTGACGGCGTTCCGTTTGACGGTGGCAAAGCTGAGGATTTCAGCCTGGAGCTTGGCTCCGGCCAGTTTATCCCGGGCTTTGAAGAGCAGATGGTCAGCCACAACGCTGGCGAGGAATTTGACGTAAATGTCACGTTCCCGGAGGATTACCATGCGGAAGAGCTCAAAGGCAAACCGGCTGTTTTTAAAATCAAGCTGCACGAAATTAAAAGCAAAGAGCTACCTGAACTTGACGACGAGTTTGCAAAAGACGTCAGCGAGTTCGATACCCTTGACGCACTGAAAGCTGATATTAAAGCAAAAGCTGAAGAGCGGAACAAAAAAGCTGCTGACGAGCAGGTTGAAAACGACTTGGTTGACGCGGTTGTCGCCAACATGAAAGCGGAAATTCCGGAAGTCATGTTTGAAAACCGCACCCAGGAGGCCGTCAATGAATTTGCATATCGCCTGCAGTCTCAGGGAATGAGCCTTGACCTCTACCTGCAGTACACCGGTATGGATGTGGACGCGCTAAAAGAGTCTTTCCGTGCCCAGTCTGAAAAACAGGTCAAAATTCGCTTGGCCCTTGAGAAAATTGTAGAACTTGAAAATATTGTCCCGTCTGAGGACGATATCAACGAACAGTACAAGAAAATGGCGGAGCAGTACAATATGGAAGCCGATAAGATCAAAGAGATCGTTCCGTCTGATGATATTGTTAAAGACCTCGCTATGAATAAAGCGATTGACTTGATTCGGGATTCCGCAGTCATCACCGAAAAGAAAGCGACCGCTAAAAAAGCCTCTTCGAAAAAAACTGCTTCTAAAAAAGCGGAGGCAAAAGATGAGGCTGCTGAAGGCGGAGAAGAAAAGAAAGCTCCGGCAAAGAAGACTGCTGCGAAAAAGTCCACAGCGAAGAAAACAGAAACCAAGGCTGAAGACGCCGAGTAATTTAAAACGCAGGCGTCCGGATATTTTGGAGGCGTTAGTATGAGTTTAGTACCATATGTAGTAGAACAGACCAACCGTGGGGAGCGTTCGTACGATATTTTTTCCAGGCTCCTTAACGACAGGATTATCATGCTGTCGGAAGAAATAAACGATGTGACTGCCAGCTTGGTTGTTGCGCAGCTGCTTCATTTGGAAGGGCAGGATCCTGAGAAGGATATCAGCCTTTACATCAACAGCCCCGGAGGGTCCATTACCGCCGGCATGGCGATTTATGACACCATGAATTATATTAAATGCGATGTTTCCACCATCTGCATCGGCATGGCAGCTTCAATGGGGGCGTTTCTTCTTTCCAGCGGTGCTAAAGGAAAACGTTTTGCTCTTCCAAACGCTGAGATTATGATTCATCAGCCCTTAATTGGCGGCGGTCTCAGCGGGCAGGCGACTGATATACAAATCCATACCAACCATCTGATGCGGACCAAAGAAAAAATGAACCGGATTCTTGCGCAAAATACAGGGAAAACCTATGAGGAAGTGCAGCGGGATACGGAGCGCGATAATTTTATGTACGCGGAAGAAGCGAAGGAATACGGCCTTGTGGATAAGGTTATTGTCAACCGGTAAATTGATTAAAATGCTTACCTCCTCCGATTTATCGGGGGAGGTATTCGTAAACAGGGAACTATTGGTAAAGAAATTTCCGCTGATGCCACACGGTGCGGTACGCTGTGGGGCTGGCTGAACGCGGTCTGAACCAAATCGCCCCAAAAACGCTTCCGGCGTGTGGGACATGCGCGGTTCCCATTTATACTTATCTTATCATTTCTCAGGCTTCGCATGATAAGATTTTTTTACTTTCACAAAATTTGTGCCGATGCGAAGCGGCGGAATGGATGATGAATATGGCAGGATTCGAAGAATCCAAAGTGCCGCGCTGCAGTTTCTGCGGAAAGTCGGAATTTCAGGTCAACCGTCTTCTCTACGGAAATGGTGCGTTTATCTGTGACGAATGCGTATCGCTCTGCTATCAGATGCTGGTGGACGATGGTTTGGTAAAGGCGGCGCCTTCAAATGGTGTAAGCGCCCAGTTCCGGCCGGAGGACGTTATGATTTTGAAACCGCAGGAAATTAAGGCGGTTCTCGATGAGTACGTCATTGGGCAGGATGCGGCTAAGGTAGCGCTTGCGGTTTCGGTTTACAACCATTATAAAAGAATTTTTTACAGCGGGGATAACGACGTTGAGCTCCAAAAAAGCAACGTTCTTCTGCTAGGACCTACCGGCGTTGGCAAAACAATGCTTGCCCAAACCCTTGCCAAACTCCTGAACGTTCCCTTTGCCATTGCGGACGCCACCACTCTGACTGAGGCCGGTTATGTCGGAGAAGACGTTGAAAATGTTCTTCTGCGGCTGATTCAGGCGGCGGATTACGATGTGGAGGCCGCTGAACGCGGTATCATCTATATCGATGAAATTGATAAGATTGCACGCAAGAGTGAAAACACTTCGATTACCCGTGACGTCAGCGGTGAGGGCGTACAGCAGGCCCTTCTTAAAATTGTTGAGGGGACCGTATCCAACGTGCCTCCCCAGGGTGGGCGGAAGCATCCGCAGCAGGAATTTATTCAGATTGACACCAAGAACATCCTCTTTATCTGCGGCGGCGCTTTTGACGGGGTTGAGAAGATTATTCAGAAACGGATGGGCACTTCCGGTCTCGGCTTCGGCGCGAAAATTCGTGATAAGGCAGAAGAGGAAGCTTCCCGTCTGATGCAGCATGTCACCCCGCACGATTTGGTGCGGTTTGGGCTGATTCCCGAACTGGTAGGCCGCCTGCCGGTCATTACCACCCTCTCAGAGCTTGACGAGAACGCGCTGGTACGGATTTTGACGGAACCTAAAAACGCGATGATCAAGCAGTACCAGTCTCTCTTTAAGATGGACGATATTGAGTTGGAATTTACAAATGACGCTCTCGTAGCAATTGCTAAAAAAACGCTGGAGCGTAAAACCGGGGCGCGCGGCCTGCGCGGCATTATGGAGGGGGTACTCTCCAAGCTGATGTTCGACGCGCCGAGTGATGAAACCTTGAGAAAGGTTATTATTACGGCCGAATGCGTGGAGGGAACCGGAGAACCGGAGCTGATCCGGGGCGAAAAGCCCAAGCATATGAAGACTTCTTCGGCCAAAAGCCTTTCACCGGCGAAACGGGAGCCAAAGAAAAAATCAAGCTGAATTGCGCAGCGGAATTAGATTGTTTAAATGTTTCAGGGGCGGTTACCGTTTACACGGTAACCGCCCCTGTTTTTGTTGCTGTAAATTCAACCTTGCAGTATAAAAACTCCATAGCCGTCAATAGGAAAGTCTTTGCCGCACTTTAAATGCTTGGCGGTTTAAACCGCCGTATACGTTTGTAAGGGAACAGACGCGCTTTTCAGCAATGTCATTTTGTTTCAAAGCTGTCCAGCAGTTCGCCGAAAGCGTTCTTGTTGCCAATTCCCACGGCGAGGATGGTGCGGTAAAGAAGACCAATTTGTTTTTCAAAGTTGAGCTTCATAATCTCCGCCTGAGTTTCGTTATTTGCGTACATTGTAAGCTGCATCAGGTCGCTTCCCACATCCTGAATCCGGCATTGGACAAGGTAGCCGTCTTCAACGTGCTTGAGGGTGATGTCAACATTTTTTTTCCGTTCAAGCTTTGTTAAAAGCTGCAGGGCAATCGCCACCACCTTGTCTTTGAGAGAACGCGGCAGGCTGGATTGGAGCTTATGCGCGCTGTCCAGCCCAAGCGGCGTAATTTTGTATTTCAACTCGCCGTTTTGGTTTGTTTCCTCAATGTGCCCAGACTCCAGCAGCCCTTTGAGCGCCGAAGTGTAGGAAAAGTAATTGACAAGCCCTTCGCTTTGAAAAACGTAGTTGAGCTGGTCCGGGGTGAGCGGCTCTGAAATGGTTGAAAGCAGGTAGCAGACCAGCAGCTTGATTTCGTATGGATCTACAAGGCCTCCTGGTTCTATCCCGGCAAAATAATGTTCAAAATCCAAAGGGAATCCCCTCACAATCAATGAAAATAACATGTTAATCTGTTTCTATTATACCTTGCTTTGAGGCGTTTTTCAAGAAAAGCGGAAAAGGGCTGGAATTTTCTTGTAAGACGGCGGCCCAGTGGTTATAATAAAGGGGAAAGAGGTGGTAAATCATGGATTTATCTGAACTGCGGTACCGTTCGGGGAAAGAGCTGGATGATTATGAAACTGCCCCGACCATTAAGCTTGCCAAGGAAAACGCCCTTTCCAGGATTGAGGAAAACAAAGTGCGGATGGCCCTTTTGCAGGATAAGCTCTATGCGGAAGGGAAAACGCCCTTCTTCTCATCCTGCAGGGGATGGACACTTCCGGCAAGGACAGCGCGATCAAGCATGTTTTAACCGGTCTCAATCCACAGGGGGTTGAGGTGACCAGCTTTAAAGCGCCCAATGCCACCGAGCTGGAGCACGATTACATGTGGCGGACTGACCGTGCGCTGCCGCCCAAAGGGAAAATTGGTGTATTCAACCGTTCCTATTACGAGGATATTCTGGTGGTTCGGGTTCACAGCCTGGTTCCCGGCCGTGGAATGGAGGCTAAAGCTTTCTGGAAAATGCGTTGCCGGCAGATCCGGGATAAGGAGCAGTACCTGCTGGAGAACGGGATTGTCCCGGTCAAGGTTTTTTTCCATATTTCCAAAGGGGAACAGGCCGAACGGCTTTTAAAAAGGATTGACGATCCCGAGAAAAATTGGAAGTTTGACGCGGCCGATATGAATGAGCGCGCCTTTTGGGAGGATTACCAGCGGGCCTATCAGGAAGCCTTTGAGGGAACTTCCACCAAGGAAATTCCCTGGTATATCGTCCCGGCTGATAAAAAGTGGTACGCCCGGTTCCTCCTTTCGGAAATCCTGCTTGAAGAACTGGAACGGCTGGAGCCGGAGTATCCGGTCGTGTCAAAGCAGCAGAGGGAAACGCTGGAACAGTACCGTGCACTGCTGGAAAAAGATAAATAGAGCAGTCTCTATATTCTCCCAAATATATTGTGAAAAAACGCATCCGATATTCGGATGCGTTTTTTTCTGATTATGTATGTAAATGTCTACACCTATCGATTCGTAATTGTGTATGATTAAACTGCACGAAGTTACACAACATTATGAAACTGATGGGAATTGTTTCCTTTAGTGTTAAAGGGCACAATGGTAGCAGGGAGGATACGGTATGGACGACTTGAAATACAGAAAGCGTTTGTCAACTTCTGTTGACAAGGGAATTTACCGGGCGGTTTATAATTACTCAATTGACACCCGGATTCCTTTGTCAAGATTGCTGGACGAAGCCTTAGAAGATTTTTTGCACAAAAATAATGTGGAATATATGGTTGAAGCTCCCTATAAAAGGAAAAATCAATAATGACATCCCGGAATTTCGACAAGATACGCGTAACTTTTCTGCTAAAGTGTATATGTCGATCAAATTCGATGAGTTTTTATTCATATGAGGTGTTACTTTGAAAGTCGCGGTCATTGGTTCCCGGGGGATTGAACAGCTCAAACTGGAGCAGTTTCTTCCGGAGGATATTTGTGAAATTATTTCAGGGGGCGCCAGAGGAGTGGATACACTTGCGGCGGAATACGCAAGTAGCCATGGGATTCCGTTCCGGGTTTACCCGCCGGATTATAATCAGTACGGCAGGAAAGCGCCCCTGGTCCGCGACCGGCTGATTGCAGACGAGTGCGACATCCTGTTTGCCTTCTGGGATGGGATGTCCTCCGGGACAGCCTATACGGTCAGGTATGCCCGCCAACAGGGAAAATCTGTAAGGCTGTTCCGGCTAAAACATGGCAGCTAGTTTTTCTTGCAATCCTCCTGTAAAAATATTATACTAAATTTATAAAGGTTCCAACGAACCAATAAACAAAGCATACGATGGAACAACAGGAGGAAACAAGAATGATTCAGCGCTCAGACATTGAACCTTTTATTCCCCAAAACGGGGCTCACTACGACGTGATTGTGGCCGGGGGCGGGCCGGCGGGCATAGGAGCCGCGGTTTCGGCCGCCATGAACGGGGCAAAAACCCTGCTTTTGGAGGGGCGGGCTTCTTTTGGCGGTATAGCTGCCCAGGCTCTCTGGATGCCCCTCAACCGGATGTATCTGCGCGGTGAAAGCCGCGGGGGGGTTCACGAAATGCTTTTGAAAAAGCTGGACGAGTGCGGGCCGGACTCTTACCTGAGAGGCAGAACGGACTGGTTCAACGGTGACAACGCCCACATCCAGCCGGAGTACCTTCAGCTTGCGGCTTTCAGACTGCTGGAATCGGTTGGATGTCATTACCGGCTTCATACCCCGGTGACCGGAGCTAAGGTGGAAAACGGCAAGGTGACCGCCGTTATTTCAAATAATAAATCAGGCGAAGAGATTTTTTATGCCGACGTTTTTGTTGACTGTACCGGAGACGGCGATATCGCTTATTTCTCCGGGGCTGAAATGGTCAAGGGCAGTGAGCTGGACGGGCGTTTTATGCCGGTTTCGCTGGTCTTTGCCGTTGGAAATGTGGATACCGAACGCTTTTTTAAGGCCTGCAGTGAGTCAAAAAACGGCACCTTTGCGGACATTTGGGATGAAGCGGAGAAGACTGGAAAATACGCGGTCTCCGTCTTTTATTCCTTTGACCCAACTACTGTACCGGGGTTGGTTTCAGTCAACAACGGCGGCCTGCGCGGAATTGGTGTGATTGATGCGTCCGACCCGGCACAGATTAATATCAGCGAGCGGGCTGGCATTGAAGTTGCTGTGGACTTTGTCAAAATGGCACACGATTATAAAATCCCGGGGATGGAGAACTGCGTGCTGGCCCGTACCGGCGCTGGGGTCGGTGTGCGTGAAACCCGCAGAATCGTAGGGGAGTACACCTTCACCTTTGACGATGCAGCCAGCGGCACGGAGTTCCCGGATATCATCAGCCGGAAATACGGGGCGGTCGACCCCGGCGGACTGGCGCTTGACCGGGACGCCAAGGAGTATGTCATGAAGACGGGCGTAGGCGTGCCTTACCGCTCGCTGATCCCTGTTAAAATGGACGGCCTTTTGGTAGCGGGCCGCTGCGCTTCCGCAACTCAGATGGGGCAGGCGTCCGGTAAGTCGATGGGCAACATGATGGATATGGGGCAGGCTGCAGGCTTGGCGGCCGCGCTCTGTGTAAAGCAGGGGGTGCGTCCCCGCGACCTGGATGTTTCTGAGGTTCAGAAAATCCTGACGGAAGAAATGGGCGTCCACCTGTTTGACTGACAGAAAAAGAAGATAACAAAAAGCACGGATAATTTCATCCGTGCTTTTTTGCGTTGCGGTAATATTACAGGTAATCTCTCCGCAGCTCTTCAGCTGAGAGAGGGGATAGCATCCCGACCGGGATGTCCAGAATGGTCACCGCGCCGGTTGCGCCGTTTTTTGCCATCCGGGCGATAGCGCGCCCGCAGCAGACTAAGACGCTGGAGGTGAACTCCGGATTGCTCCCCAGTTCGAGGCCAAACTCGACCTTCTGCTTGGTGCCCTTGGCGCTTATCCCGTTGCGGATGACAAATCCGCCATGCGGAAGCCCGGCATGGTCGCGGTCGAGCTCTTCTTGGGAGATGAAGTGGACCTCGGTGTCGTAATCGGCAAAATAGTTCGGCATGGTGACAATTTCTTTTTCGATTCGCGCTTTGTCGGCCCCTTCTTTTGCAACAACATAACAGACGCGGCGGTGTTTTTCGCGGGTGGTAAACTCTTTGTTCTCGCCTTTGCGTACACTTTCTAAAGCGGCAGGGACGGGAACGGTGTACTGTTTTGCATCCGCAACCCCTTCAATTCGGCGAATTGCGTCTGAATGACCCTGGCTGACCCCTTTGCCCCAAAAGGTGTAGGTGTGGCCTTCCGGCAGAACGGCGGAGGAGAGGACTCGGTTCAAAGAAAACAGGCCCGGATCCCAGCCGGAGGAAATCATGGAAAGGGTACCGGCTTTTTTAGCGACTGCGTTGACCTTTTCAAAATATTCCGGAATTTTTGCGTGGGTGTCAAAGCTGTCAATGGTGTTGAAGTGGGCTGCGATTTCCGGCACCTGCACCGGCAGGTCGGTCGCAGAACCGCCGCACATGAACATCAGGTCGATTTTGCCTTTGTAGTCAAGAATTTTTTCAATTGAGGTCAGGCCGGAATCCGGCGCGGGGGTTCTGCGGGTAAAAATGGCCGCCAGTTCAAAATCCGGATTCTGTTTCAGCGCGAGCTCCACGCCTTTGCCGAGGTTGCCGTAGCCGACAATGCCAACTCTAATTTTCTGTTCCATACTGATACTCCTTTACAGTTTTATTTACTTGTTTACAATATGGTCCGCAACGTAGAGGCCGTTTGCCGCAGCCTGAGACAGGGAACGGGTAAAGCCCGCGCCGTCGCCGACGGCGTAAATGCCTTTGGTTCCGGCCAGTTCAAAATCCACGGCTTCCGGCCGTGCGGAATAATATTTACACTCAATCCCGTAGAGAAGGGTATCGTAGTTTGCGGTGCCCGGGGCGATTTTGTCCAGCGCGTGAAGAGTTTCCACAATGTTGTCCAGCTGCCGCTTGGGCAGGCAGAGGCTCAGGTCGCCTGCTACCGCGTCCAGCGTTGGGCGGACGGTTGACTGCGCCAGCCGTTTTTCATCGGTTCGCCGGCCGTGTTCCAGGTCGCCCAGCCGCTGCACCAGTACGGAACCCCCGCTGATGAGGTTTGCAAGGCTTGCAACATGGCGGGCGTACTCAATCGGCTCCCGGAAAGGTTCGGTAAACCGGCTGGTGGAGAGAAGGGCAAAGTTGGAATTTCCGGTCTTACGCGCCTTGTCCTTATAAGCGTGCCCGTTGACGGTGAGAACGCCGGAGGTGTTTTCGGTCACGACTAGGCCGCCTTCGTTGAAGCAGAACATCCGGGTGGTGTCACCGTACCGTTCCGAACGGTACCAGATTTTCGGCTCGTATATTTTCTTGGAGAAATCCTCCCAGACCATGGCCGGCAGTTCGACACGTACGCCGATATCTACCTGGTTGTTTGTGAGAGGGATTCCATTTCTCTTGCACCATTTTGAGAAAAAACTGCTGCCGGCCCGCCCTATGGCGAAGATAATCGTTCCGGCTTCAATGGTTTGTTCGCCTTCCCGGTTTGAATAGGTAACGGTGTGGGCGGTCTTGTCTACATCGGTAACCTCGGTGTTGGTGAGGATATCAACCTTGTCCCGCAAAAAGTCGATCAGCTTGCGCATTGTGTCAAAATTTGCGTCGGTTCCCAGGTGCTTGAGCTGCGCCTGGCTCATGTGCAGGTCATGCTGGAGGCAGAGCTTTTTGAGCTCGTTGTCCGGCATATAGCGTTCGGTGGTCGCGCCATGCGCCATCAGGATTTTATCGGCCTGCTCAATGTAGTCAATAACTGTTTCGGGCGGCATAAACTCGGTCAGCCATCCACCGTATTCGGTGGAGATGACATACTTTCCGTCCGAAAAAGCTCCCGCCCCCGCCATGCCTTCCATAATCGCGCAGGATTTGCATTTGACGCAGGTTTTAACCTGCTTGGTTATGATTGGGCAAACGCGCTTGAGAATGTCGTTCCCCTTTTCCAGAATGCAAATGCTGAGAGAAGGATTTTTCTCGCTTAGGCGGTGTGCGGCCATAATGCCGCCAATTCCGCCCCCAATAATTGCAACGTCATATTTATTTTTATGGTTTTGCATTTTCTTTGAAACTCCTTTGGTTATTCCTTGCACAAAACACCATTTATTATAGCATAAATCCCCAAAACATGCAATCATTTTGCATGTTTTGGGGATTTCTTCCGTCGTTTTAATTGTGGCTCAGTTGATAAGAAAGCATCATCAGGCTGTCGTCAATATGAACGTTTTCAATCAACATATCGTCGAACTCCAGGTCGGTATAGCAGAAATTGAGGATTGCGCGGATACCCAATGAGGCGGCAAAACGCGCCGTTTCCTCTGCGCTCTCACTGGAGGTTGCCAGGACAATGATTCCAGGCCGTTCCGGTTCGGGAATGTCCTTCAGGCTTTCCACATCTTTTACCTGATGCCCGTTGACAACAGTTCCGATCAGTTTCGGGTCCCGGTCGTAAATTCCAATCAGCTCGAAGCCGCGCCCCCGGAACATCCGATGGCCGGTCAGCGCGTGGCCGATATTGCCCGCCCCGATAATAGCGACTTTCTGACTGTCGTACAGCCCCACTTCCTCAGCGATTTTGCGGTGCGCTTCGTTGATGAGGTAACCGAAGCCGTTATGCCCGTTGACGCCGAGCTGGCCCAGATCCCGCCGCACCTGAGAGGCGGTGATGCCGAGCTTTTCGGCAAGTTCCCCAGAGGAAACCTTGGTTTTATCATGCAGGGCAAACTCCCGCAGGTAACGCAGGTATTTCGGCAGACGGACAATCACTTCCCGCGGAAGGATGGTTTTTTGCATATAGAGTTCCTCGATTCTAAAAATGAATGCCGCGGGGATTACCGGGTCATCTTGATTTTTGAAAAATCGTGCTCGTCCAGAACGCTGTTAATATCATCAATGGCGTCAAGCTGAAGCAGCTTGGCTCTCGCCTGGCGCACCTGGTTGACAGGGGCAATCGCCGCGGGGCCGGCAATACAGCCGCCTTCGCAGGCCATCCCTTCAATAAAGTCCTCAGTCAGCTTGCCGTTTCTGAGAAGAAGAAGGGCCTTCTTACACTCGTCCGCACCATTGCATTTCACGCAGGCGACAGAGAGCTCCACATCATCCTCCTGCAGAGACTCCGCGACTGCGTCAAAAACACCGCCGCTCTGGGCAAATTTCCGCCCGTAAATACTGCCGGTGTTCGGAATGTCGGCGTCTTCAAAACTAATGTTCCGGCTTTCAATCATCGCAGCCAGTTCCTCAAAGGTGAGGACGTAATCCACATCGTTTCCCGGGGTCATCCCTTCGGCCTTTTTGGCAAGGCATGGACCGATAAAGACCACTTTTGCCAGCCGGTCGACCGATTTGATCCAGCGCGCCGTAGCCACCATGGGGGAAACGGTGGTGGACATTTTGGATACCAAGTCTGGGAAATGTTTTTCAATCATCGCCACAAAGGCGGGACAGCAGGAGGTGGTCATCTTCTGGCCGTTCAAAAAGGCGTGACGGAGTTCCTCGCCCTCATGCTTCGCAACGGCATCTGCGCCGAGAGCCACTTCGTAAGCTTCTTTAAAGCCAAGCTTTTTAATGGCGCCCTTGATCATTGGAACGGTCACAGTAGGGCCAAACTGCCCCTCGATAGCCGGCGCGAAGATGGCGTAGACGTGCTCGTTTTCCTTCATGAGATTAATGACGTCTACCAGATAGGAGATATCGGAAATCGCGCCGAACGGGCAGGAACGGGCGCAGTTACCGCAGTTGATGCACTTATCGGTCTGGATTTCCGCAATTTTGCTTTTGGGATCCATTGTAATTGCGTCGACCGGACAACTCCGTTTACAGGGGCGGACCAGGTCGGCAATGGCGTTATAGGGACAAGCTTTAGCGCACCGCCCGCATTCACGGCACTTGTCGGTATCAATATAAGCGCCTTTACCGGAAATGGTAATCGCGTTAAACGGGCAGGCTGCAACGCAGTGCTTTGCCATACAGCGCTGGCAGTTTTCCGTTACACGGAAGCGGTTGATGGGGCAGCCCTCGCAGGCGGCCTTAATGACGTTGACCACGTGGGCCTCTTCACCCGGCTGGGCGGCTTTCGCCTGGGTCAGGCGCACCCGGCCCCGGATAATCTCCCGCTCCTTGTAGACACAGCAGCGGAACTTAGCCACATTTCCCGGAATCAGGTCAAACGGGATCTGGTCAATATTTTCTTCCAGCGTACCTTCGTACGCTAGTTCTGCAACGCGTTTCAGGACATCGTATTTAATCTGCACTGCATCACTGGTGAAATTTGTTATCTTAGCCATGTTACCATCTTTCTATCATCAATAATACTTTACATTTACGGTCTTGCCCAAAGCGCGTAGATTGTCAGTCAACTGGTTGACAATCCTCTGGCGGATATTCAGGTCTACCGGCAGGTTCGGGTTCTGATGGGCGGCGTTGATCGCTTTGCCGACGAACAGGTTCAAGCGCGTGCATTCCTCCATCAAGAGCTTAGCTAATTTGGAGGCGCCGTTGTCACGGTCAAGAGCTTTGATGTGTTCGTAGTCAACGCCGTATTTGGAAAATTCGCTCAGGATTTCGTTTGTTTTTGAAAGGGTCAGCACACCTTCAGTTACAAGGTCCATCCCGTCGATGTAGCCGATCGGCGGCAGTTCCGGGTCGGTATAATCAATGCTGGTCTTGACCGGCCGGTTTAGAAGCCTGCTGATAATCTGGGCGCTGCTGCCGCCGCAGACAACTCTTTTGCCCCGCTCCGCCATAAAGTCGTGGAGGAGGATAGTGTCTTTTTCCTTATCGCTCGGCGGGCCGGTAAAGAGGTTGACTACCCGTTCCGGCAATACCTTTGCAACCGCAACAGTGGTGTCATCGCCCGGCTTTCCGGCGTAGAGGCTCTCACAGACCTGCGAAAGAGAGAGGGCGAGACGTGCAGCGGTGTTCTCTTTTTCCACCGCACTCTGCAGGTGCGCAGCCGCATTTTCCCACTGAAAACCGAAGTTTAGAACTGCGCCTACGCCCGCGTGGATAACGCCGTCTGAGAAAAGGGCAAAGGTATCGCCAATGGTAGTCTGGAACCGCGCTTCCCGGATGTTCTTGGAACTGACTGTCCGGTTTTCAAAGGGGATTTCCATAATTTTTCCGCCCCGCAGAAAAACGCAGGTCGGGTTGTCGAATTCGACCAAGTAAGCCTCTCCAGTGTAGAACAGCTGGAGGATGCTGAAAGTGGAATAAGCGAGATGGCGCACGTTGCAGATTGGCAGGGTGCTCGCAATGGTATCAACGCAGTCCTCAATCTTTGCGCCGTTTGAAAGCATTGTCGCAATAATCTTGGAGGTCAGGGTGGAGAGGATGTTCGCCTTGACGCCGCTCCCCAATCCGTCTGCCAGGACCAAGATGACAAACTCATCGGT
>ERZ1673695.1174-NODE-1174-length-29456-cov-8.757219_pt1 | contig 29456 bp, 22 predicted proteins | sample MGYA00580225_ERZ1673695 | MGnify/ENA primary metagenome ERZ1673695 (study PRJEB41218, sample SAMN15661739) | gut metagenome | host: Homo sapiens | place: Canada: London | collected 2015-08-20/2019-03-30 | study: EMG produced TPA metagenomics assembly of... | reverse complement strand
TCTTGAGTGAAAAAACAAAGCCCTTTCCCGCACACCGGAAAAGGGCTTTGTTTTATGGGGAACGTAGCCGTTCCAAAACGGAAAAGCCTTTGTAAAGGGAAGGAAACGTTTTCCTCCCTTTACAGAATAGGGCTATTCTTCCTCGCTGTTCGGTACCTCGGCTTCGAGGGATTCGGCGCGCCGGATGATCTCTTCAAGCTGGATGTCGGCGCCGAGGACGCCGATGATCTCGTCGTTGGCGTCGGTGATCACCGTGGAGACGGTGATGATGAGCTGGCCCGTGACCTGAGACTGATGGACGTTCGTGATGTGCAGCTTTCCGGTGCGCATGGGCTGGAGGAACCACTCGCGGTTCGAGTAGTCGAACCCGATCGGGAAGGCCTTGTAGCCCTTCTGATCGCCGGGATCGCTGATGGCGATGGCGGTGGAGTGCCCCTTCACGTCGGTGACGTAGGCATACTGGATGAACGAGTAGTCGCGCACGAAGTGCTGGAGCTGCGCGGTGAGCGCTTCCGAATCGGCGGTCGACTGGCAGTCGCGGGCCAGACGCTCCACGAGGTTGGAGGCCAGTTCCCCGGCGATGCGCTTCATCTGGTCGAACTCGCTGTCGAAGAGTTCCGGCATGAAACGGCGGACGAGGTTCTTGATTTCCTTGTTGGAGAAGGAGGTGTTGCGCCCTTCCTCGTAGGCGGCCATGATCCTGTTGTGGATCTGGCCGACGGCGGGATGCTTCTTGGAGACTTGCCGTTCCGGCGGCAGGTTGAACTGCTGGTTGATCCAGTAGGCCACGCCCGCGCGTCCCGCCTTGTCGTTGATGATGATCGGCACGGAGCGGTTGAGGATCTTGGTGGTGTCGAAGATGTTGTAGATCTCTTCGTTCTTCGCCAGCCCGTCGACGTGGATGCCCGCGCTGGTGGCGTTGAAGTCCTTGCCCGCGAAGGGATAGTTGTCCGGAATGCGGTAGTCGAGTTCCTTCTCGAAATACTGGGCGATTTCCGTGATGACGGTGGGATCGGCGGCCTCGTCGTTGCCGGTGAGGGAAATGTAGTCGATGACCAGCGCTTCGAGGGGCGCGTTGCCGGTGCGTTCGCCAAAGCCCATGAGCGTGCCGTTGACGCCGCCGCAGCCGTACAGCCATGCGGTCACGCCGTTGACGAGCACCTTATGGAAGTCGTTGTGCCCGTGCCATTCGAGCCATGCGCCGGGGACGCCCGCTTCGTCGGTGAAGGCGCGGACGATGCGCTGCACGGAGCGGGGAAGCGCCGCGCCGGGGAAGGGCACGCCGTAGCCCATGGTGTCGCAGAGGCGGATCTTGATGGGCATGGACGCTTCGTGGGAGAGCTCCATGAGCTTGCGCGCGAAGGGCAGGCAGAAGCCGTAGATGTCGGCGCGGGTCACGTCTTCGAAGTGGCAGCGGGGCACGATGCCCCATTCGAGGGCCTTGGTAACGACCTTGAGGTAGTCGTTCATGGCCTGCTCGCGGGTTTTGCCGAGCTTCAGGAAGATGTGGTAGTCGGACATGCTGGTGAGCAGGCCCACTTCATCGAATTCCATATCATGGGCGATCTTGAGGTCGTCCATGTTGGCGCGGATCCAGCCGGTGACGCGGGGGAAGCGGTAGCCTCTGGAGCGGCAGACTTCAATAGCCTTGCGATCCTTGGGGGAATACATGAAAAATTCGGAGGCCTGGATGAGTCCGCTCTTGCCGCCGAGCTTGTGGAGCAGGTCGTAGATGCGGGCGATCTGCTTGACGGTATAAGGGGGTCGGGCCTGCTGGCCGTCACGGAAGGTTGTGTCGGTGATGAACATGGGATCGGCCGGGCGGGGGACGAGGAATGTATCGTCGAATTCGATGCGGCTGACATGCGTATATGGGAAAACGTCGCGGTACAGTTCGGGTTCGACGCGGTTGTCCAGCGTCAGGGGGCGGGAAGCATGTTTTTGATACAGTAAGCTCATTGTGCGGTTCCTCCTGAGGTAAGGTAATCTCCGTATGAGATACGGAAGCGCTTTAGTACGTGTGGACAACAAGACGAAAAAGGTCTTTGGGGATCTTTTCCTCAAGCTAACGACTATAGCGCATTTTCATGTGAACCGAAAGGAAATTTTCTTGCGTAAAAACGGTCCGGAATATGGAAGAAAGAGTACAATTCCGCCCTGATGCCGGAACCGATCCGCAGAGTATCCCCTTCGGGGAAGCCAACCCCTTGCGGACCGGGCCCGCGAGGGATAATTTATCTGAAAAGACGATGTTTCAGGGGGTTACGATGGACGCCATAAGCATTATCGCAGAGCAGCGCATTCGGGAAGCCTGCGAGCGGGGAGCTTTTGATTCCCTTCCCGGAGCGGGCAAGCCGCTGGAGTTGGAAGACGACTCGCACATCCCCGAAGACCTTCGCATGGCCTACAAACTGCTGAAGAACGCGGGCTACGTCCCTGAAGAGGTCCTTGACCGGAAAGAGGCCCAATCCATTGTCGACGCATTGGAAAAGTGCGGGGACGAACAGGAAAAGGTCCGGCAGATGAAAAAGCTCGAAGTGGTCATTGCCCGCATCAAGGCCCGCCATCCCAACGCGCCCGTTCTCGGCGACGGCAGCCCGTACTATGAGCGGGTGGTCAGCCGGATTACCGTGAACAAGAAGGACTGAACCGCTTTTTTTCGGGTAGCGGCGCGGTATACAACCGTTTCCAGTATCCCGTTTTGCCGCGGCGTCAGGGAAATAAAAAATGCCGGATGGCCTTGCCGCGTTGAGGCTATACGGCGGGTGCACCTCCGTCTGTCGGAAACAGTACCTTGCCCCAATCCTTACTCGGAAAGGGAGGGAGCCCTTGCCCTCCGCCTGAGGGCGCATCTCCCAACCTTTCGGGAGACGGGGGCAGCCGATGGAAGCGCCGCTTTCGTTGCCCGGCCTTCTCTTCCCTACCGCTGCGCGGATAGATGTTCTTCCGTCCGCATTTCCCACCCCTCGCCCGGGTGTTCCTCGCTCACATGGAGAAGCGAATTGGCGAGCATCTCGTACAGCCAGTTGGCGTACGTCTCGCCGGACCACCCGCGCTCCTGCACCAGCATACGGTAGAGGTCGCGGCTGGTGAGGCACCAGAAGACATCCAGCGCCATCCCCATATCAATGCCTTCCTTGAGCCGCCGCCCGCGGAGCAGGAACCGCACATGGTTTTCCTGCCTGTCCCTGTTGACGCATCGGAGATCATTCTGGACGCGGGCCAATTGTGGATCGAGCATCCCCGCGCCACGCAACAGGTCGAAGACGGGGCTTTGGGATTCGTGCACCTGCAGGACAAGCTGCGCCGTGAGCTTCAGCGCTTCGTGGATGTTCGCCGTTTCAAGTGAGCGATCGTGCAGCTCAAACACCCGCTCCGTGAAGACGGCCCGGTCCAGCAATTCGGCCACGATGCCGTTTTTGGAGCGGAAGACGGCATAGACGGTCTGCTTGGCGACCCCCGCTTCTTGAGCGATGGCTTCCACCGTTGTTTTGGCGTACCCGCGCTCAAGGAAAAGGCGCTGCGTGGCGTCGAGGATGTTGGTGCGGGTCTGGTTTGCCTGGCGCTCTCGGATGGGCGAGGAATACTTGCGGGCCGTGTGTTTTTCCATCTTGACAGTCATCCTTTCGGGAAGTATAGCACTTGAACGGATAGAGCTTACTCTATTCAATTTGTTTTTGTCAAACTATGCAAGCAACCTGCGGGGAACGCAAGTCGCTTGTATTTTCTATGGGCGCGTGATGATTGAACCGCGCCGACAACCTGAGAGTGAGGTTATATGTTGGTGAAGCATGAACGGCGGCCCTTCCGATTCGGTGTGACTTTGTTGGCCGGGCTTCTCGGCTGCTTGTCCCTCATGGGCTGCAAGGACGAAAAGACGGGGGCCCAGGCCCCGACGGTTCCCGCCGTGGAAGTGGCCGTGGAGATCGTGACCCCGCAGAAGGTGCTGTATACGACGGAACTTGCCGGCCGCACGTCGGGTTTCCAGATCGCTGAAGTGCGTCCGCAGGTGAGCGGCATCATCCAGAAGCGTTTCTTTGAGGAAGGCGCGGACGTCAAGGCCGGGGATGTCCTCTATCAGATCGATCCCGCCACCTATCAGGCCAATCTCGACAGCGCGAAGGCCAATCTCGCCCGCGCCGAAGCCAACGTGGCTCCCGCGCGCCTGAAGATGCAGCGCTTTAAGGATCTGGTGAACATCAGCGCGGTCAGCAAGCAGGAGTTCGAAGACGCCGAGGCCGCCTACAAGCAGGCGCTCGCCGACGTGGGCGTCAACAAGGCCGCCGTGGAAAACGCGCGCATCCGTCTGGCCTATACCAAAGTGACCTCCCCCATCTCCGGGCGGAGCGGCCGCTCTCTGGTGACGCCGGGCGCGCTGGTGACGGAAAACCAGTCCAGCCCGCTGACCACCGTGCAGCAGCTCGATCCCGTCTATGTGGACGTGACCCAGTCCAGCACGGAAGTCCTGCGCCTCAAGCGTTCCCTTGAGGACGGCACGCTCCAGCGCGCCGATCAGGATCACGCGGCGGTGCGCCTGCTGCTTGAAGACGGCAGCGAGTACGGGCTTACCGGCACGCTCCAGTTCGCCGACGTGAGCGTGGACGAGAGCACCGGCATGGTGACCTTGCGGGCCATCTTCCCGAACCCCAAGCAGGAACTGCTTCCGGGCATGTACGTGCGCGCCATCCTGAACGAAGGCGTGGACGATCAGGCCATTTTGTTGCCGCAGCGCGCCCTTTTGCGCGACGCCAAGGGCAACCCCACCACGTATGTGGTCAACGCCGAAAACAAGGTTGAAATCCGTCCGCTCAAAGTGGGCCGCACGCAGGGCAACAGCTGGGTTGTGCTCGACGGGCTCAAGGCCGGTGACAAGGTCATCGTCGAGGGCCTCCAGAAAATCCGTCCCGGCTCGCCCGTTCGCATTGCCGAACCCACCCCGGTCAAGCAGGGCGCGCCTGCTTCCGAGAAGCGGTAGGGGGCTTTTTCATGGCACGTTTCTTTATCGATCGTCCCGTTTTTGCATGGGTGATCGCCATTATTATCATGCTGGCGGGCGGGATTTCCATCCTCAACCTGCCGATCTCGCAGTACCCGTCCATCGCCCCGCCGACCATCGGCATCACGGCGCAGTATCCCGGCGCGTCCGCGCAGACCGTGCAGGACACCGTCACGCAGGTTATCGAACAGAACATGAACGGCCTTGACTATCTGCTGTACATGTCTTCGACCAGCGACTCTTCGGGGCAGGCGCAAATCACCCTGACCTTCAGCGCGGACGCCAACCCGGACATCGCGCAGGTGCAGGTTCAGAACAAACTCCAGCTCGCGACGCCCCTGCTCCCGCAGGAAGTGCAGCGGCAGGGCATTTCCGTGGCCAAGCGCGGCGCGAACTTCCTGAAGGTGTACGCCTTCGTGTCCGAAGACGGCAGCATGGACAACGCCGACATCGCGGACTATGTGGCGACCAACCTCAAGGATGCGATCAGCCGTATCTCCGGCGTCGGCGAAGTGTCGCTGTTCGGCAGCCAGTACGGCATGCGCATCTGGCTCGATCCGCACAAGCTGCAAAGCTACAAGCTGATGCCGAGCGACGTGATCAACGCGATCAACGCACAGAACGCGCAGGTTTCCGCCGGTCAGCTCGGCGGCACCCCGTCCGTGCCGGGCCAGCAGATGAACCTCGCCATTTCGGTGCAGGAGCGCTTGCAGACCCCGGAGCAGTTCGGCAACGTCATCCTGCGCACCAACCCCGACGGCTCGCTCATCCGCGTGAAGGACGTGGCCCGTGTGGAGCTTGGCAGCGAAAGCTACTCCACGCTCAGCCGCTATAACGGCAAGCCCGCCACGGGTATCGCCGTGAAGCTCGCCACCGGCGCGAACGCGCTGGAAACGGCGAGCAATATCGACGACTATCTGAAGGGCGCCGAAGCCTTCTTCCCGCAGGGGCTGAAGGCCGTGTATCCCTTTGATACCACGCCGGTCGTGAAGATTTCCATCCACGAAGTGGTGAAGACCCTCGGCGAAGCCGTGCTTCTGGTGTTTCTGGTCATGTACCTGTTCCTCCAGAACTTCCGCGCAACCCTCATCCCGACCATCGCGGTGCCCGTCGTGCTTCTCGGCACGTTCGGCGTGCTGTCGGCGTTCGGTTATTCCATCAACACGCTGACCATGTTCGCTGTGGTGCTCGCCATCGGCCTCCTCGTGGACGACGCCATCGTCGTCGTTGAAAACGTGGAGCGCGTGATGAGCGAGGACAAGCTCTCGCCCAAAGAGGCCGCCCGGAAATCCATGGATCAGATCACCGGCGCTCTGGTCGGCATCGCCATGGTGCTGTCCGCCGTGTTCATCCCCATGGCCTTCTTCGGCGGGTCCGTGGGCGTCATCTACCGGCAGTTCTCGGTGACCATCGTTTCGGCCATGGTGCTGTCGGTGGTGGTCGCCATCGTGCTGACCCCGGCCCTCTGCGCCACGATGCTGAAACCCATAGGCGGGGATCACGTGCATTCGCAGCACGGCTTCTTCGGCTGGTTCAACCGCTGGTTTGACAGCGCCACGCTGCGCTACCAGTCCGGCGTGTCCTACGTCATCCGGCGCGCGGGCCGCTTCATGCTCATCTATCTGGTGCTTATCGGCGGCCTGGTCTTCATGTTCAAGACCCTGCCCACGGGCTTCCTGCCCGACGAAGACCAGGGTATGCTGTTCGCCCAGATCCAGCTGCCTACCGGCGCGACGCAGGAAGAAACCACCAAGGTGCTGGAGCGGGTCGAACGCTACTTCCTCGAAGAGGAAAAGGAATCCATCGACAGTCTGATGGGCGTTCTCGGGTTCAGCTTCGCGGGCAACGGCCAGAACATGGCTATGGCCTTCGTGCGCCTCAAGGACTGGAGCGAGCGTCAGGACCCGTCCCTCAAGGTGGACGCCGTGTCCAAGCGCGCCATGGCGGCGTTCTCGAAAATCCGCAATGCGCAGGTGTTCGCATTCGCGCCGCCCGCCATTATGGAACTCGGCAACGCGACCGGTTTCGACTTCCAGTTGCAGGACAAGTCCGGCCTCGGGCATGAGGCGCTTTTGCAGGCCCGTAACCAGCTTCTCGGCATGGCCGCCCAGAACAAGAATCTGGTGGCCGTGCGTCCCAACGGGCAGGAAGACCAGCCGCAGCTGCGCGTCGACATCGACCGTGAGAAGGCGGGCGCGCTCAGCCTGAGCCTGGCCGACATCAACGCGGCGCTCTCGACCGTCTGGGGCAGCTCCTACGCGGACGACTTCCTCGACAAGGGCCGCGTCAAAAAAGTGTACGTGCAGGGCGACGCGCCGTTCCGTATGGTTCCGGAAGACATGGAAAAATGGTTCTTCCGCAACAGCAAGGGCGAAATGGTTCCCTTCTCCTCGTTCGCTTCGGCGCACTGGGAGTACGCCCCAGCGCGTCTGGAACGCTACAACGGCGTCCCGTCCGTGGAAATCCTTGGGCAGCCCGCGCCGGGCGTGAGCTCCGGTACGGCCATGCTGGAAATGGAGAAGCTCGCCGGCCAGCTGCCTCAGGGCATCGGCTACGAATGGACCGGGCTGTCCTATCAGGAACGCCTTTCCGGATCACAGGCACCGGCTCTGTTCGCCCTGTCCATCCTTGTGGTGTTCCTGTGCCTCGCGGCCTTGTATGAAAGCTGGTCCGTGCCGTTTGCAGTTATCCTCGTGGTTCCCCTCGGTGTGCTCGGCGCGCTCGGCGCGGCGAACATGCGGATGCTTTCCAACGACGTGTACTTCCAGGTGGGCCTGCTCGCCACCATTGGTCTGTCGGCGAAGAACGCCATTCTGATCGTTGAATTCGCCAAGGAGCTGCATGACAAGGGAGGCGATCTCATCGAGGCGACCATTGAGGCGTCGCGTATGCGCTTGCGTCCCATCTTGATGACCTCGTTGGCCTTCCTGCTCGGCATCCTGCCCCTCGCCATCAGCACGGGCGCCGGTGCCGGCGGCCAGAACGCCATCGGCACGGGCGTCATGGGCGGCACGTTCGCGGCGACGGCCCTCGGGATTTTCTACATTCCGGTGTTCTTCGTCGTGGTGACCTCCGTGTTCTCGTTCCGCTGGAAGTGGAAGAAGCCGAAGCGTCGCCGCACGGCCAACATCGTTGAAACCATACCGGGAGATTCCCACAAATGATGTCAGCAAAGTATATGGCGCTCGCGCTGGCGGTGCTGTTGCCCGGCTGCACGATGGCCCCGAACTACGTCCGCCCGGAGGCCCCGGTGGCGGAGGCCTGGCCCGACGACCTCATGCCCAAGGGCACGGTCCTCGCCCAGGCTACCGATCAGCTGGCTTCGGAAATCGGATGGAAGACGTTCTTCACCGATCAGCACCTGCAGCGGCTCATTCAGCTTGCTCTGGACAACAACCGGGATCTGCGCGTCTCCGCGCTGAACATCGAGCGTGCCCGCGGCTTGTACCAGATACAGCGCGCGGATCTGATGCCCGGGGTTTCCGCCTCCGGCGAGTCCTCCAACAAGGGCGTTTCCGCCGATTTATCCACCACGGGCGAACAGACGGTTTCCCGCCAGCACTCGCTCGGCGTCGGCGTGACCAGTTATGAGCTTGATTTCTTCGGGCGTATCCAAAGCCTCAAGGACAAAGCTCTGGAAACCTATCTCGGCACCGAGGAGGCGTATCGGAGCGCCCGCCTGAGCCTCGTTTCGGAAGTGGCGCAGGCGTATCTGGCGCTGGTGGCGGACCGCGAGCGTCTGAACATCGCTACGGAAACGCTCAAGAGCCAACAGGCTTCATACGAAATGATCGCGCGGCGCCATTCCGTGGGCGTTTCGTCCGAGCTGGATCTGCGCCAGGCGCAGACCAGCGTGGATACGGCGCGGGTGGACATTGCCCGTTACAGTGGGCAGGTGGCCAAGGACATCACGGCGCTCAGCCTGCTCGCGGGTACGAAAGTGACCCCGGACATGCTGCCCGCCAAGGCGCTCTCCGAGCTTCCGGTCTGGCCGGATATTCCGGTGAGCCTGCCCTCCACGGTGCTCCTCCAGCGCCCGGACATCCTTCAGGCCGAGCATACGCTCAAGGCCGCCAACGCGGACATCGGCGCGGCGCGGGCGAATTTCTTCCCCCGCATTTCGCTGACCGCGAACATCGGCACGGCCTCGAACGAGCTGTCCCACCTCTTTGACGGCGGCACGGGCATCTGGACCTTCCTGCCGCAGGTCAGCCTGCCGATCTTCGAGGGCGGGCGGAACGTCGCCAACCTGCGTGTTTCCGAAGCCGACAAGAAGATAGCTGTGGCGAATTATGAGAAGGCCATTCAGTCCGCGTTCCGGGAAGTGTCCGACGCGCTGATCGACCGCGTATCCCTTGCCGGACAGCTTGAGGCGCAGAAATCGCTTGTTCATGCGACTTCCGAGACGTACCGCCTGTCCGGGGAGCGCTACAACCAGGGCATCGACAGCTATCTGGCCGTGCTCGATTCCCAGCGTGCGATGTACAGTTCGCAGCTTAACCTCATCTCCGTTCGCGTCGCCCGCGAGCAGAACCTTATCATGCTCTACAAGGCCCTTGGAGGCGGCGTGAAGGAATAGGGGGATAAAGATTGGAGGGGGGCGGGAGGGTCTTTCTGAAGAATCCCCATGAAGGGGACAAGCGCCCCTCCCGCCCCCCTCCAAGCCTCCCCCTCCCCAAAGACTTTTGACTTTATCGAATCCCTGTTGCAGGGGAGTGCGTATGAAAAGGGACCTTCTCCGTTTCCGGGGAAGGTTTCTTTTTTTGTTTTAAGAAAAGGGAGAAGGCAGAGAGTGGGGTAAGTTATACTATAAATTGAAGAGGGGCGAGGCGGGTGTGTCTTCCCTGCCTCTGCAACAAGAATAGCTTTTCCAGAAAAAGGCGGCATTCCCGATAAAAAGGGAACGCCGCCATGGGGGATTCGATAAGGTCAAAAGTCTTTGGAGGGAGAGAGGAGGGGAGAGGGGACCTTTCTCCAGAAAGGTCCCCTCTCCCCTCCCCCACATTTTCCCTACGGGATCATCTGCCCAAGAACCGCGCCGAACTGGGCGAGAAGGGCGCTCTGGGCCTGTACCATCGAGGGGATGTCGGGACCGGCGGGGGCGTGTTGCACAAAACGTCCCGACTTGAGTTCTTCGCCGCTCTCGTTCACAAGGCTCCAGCCTGCGTCGAGGATGACGCTGCCGTTGGGCGCACCGTCAAAACGGGCGATATCCACGGCAATGCGCCACTGGAAAGGCTGCTGCGAACGCATGGGAGAGGCCAGCCCTTTGCGGGGGGTCAGGGATGCGGACACGGCGTCGCAGAGCACCCGGGTCACGCCCTCGCCGAACGGCTCGCTCCAATGGTTGAACTCGGCCAACTCGACTTTGACGTCATTGCCGTCGCGCAGGAAGAGCTGGGGCCTGTCCAGATAGCCCGGAATGGACACGGGTCCGATGGCGACGCGTGGCCCGGAGATTTTTTCTTTGCCGGACTGGACCACATTTTCCACGGGGGAGGACAGCATGTAGAAATCGGGGCGTGGGCTGCGGCCGAGGGAACAGCCGCCAGCGGTGAGCAGTCCGGCCAGCGCCAGCAGGGCCAGCAGCAGGGAAGGGGCGCGCTTTTTCATATGGCTTCCTTTTTCCTTTAAGATGGGTAGCAAATGACCATGCTCAAGCGGCACAGCGTGTTTCCTTCATTGGCATAGGCATGTTTCCGATCCGCCTTGAAACGGATGGAGTCGCCATCGGCGATCCCCCAGCGTTCGCCGTCGAGCAGTACGGTCAGCGCGCCGGAAAAAACAGTGATGAACTCCTGCGTCCCTTCGGGGTGCGGTTCGGCGTCAAGCCGGACGCCGGGGTCCAGCTCAATGGCATACATCTCGAACCCCCGGGAACTGTCGAACGGAAAGACGGGATAATTCCTGTATTTTCCGTCTGTTTCAACAAAAGGCGTTATGGCGGAACGCGGGACGACTTCGACGTCCGTTTCCGGGCGCATCATGAGCGAAGTAAATGAAATCTTGAGCCCGTTCGCGATCTTCCAGAGCGTCGAGATGGTCGGGTTGGTCACGCCGCGTTCGATCTGGCCGAGCATGCTTTTGCTCACTCCGGAACATTTCGCTACGGCGTCAAGGCTGAGCTTCCTTTCTTCCCGCAGGCGTTTGAGGTTCTCCGCTACGATGTGGCCGATATTTTCCAAGGGCGTTATCCTGTCCATGTTTGACATTATAGTGCACAGATCGTATGCTCTATCGCACAAACTCAAAGGAGCTTCCACCATGCCGTCGATTGCCGCTTTCCTGTCCTTCGCGTGCATCATGTCCTTTACGCCAGGCCCCAACAATATTATGGCGCTTTCCAGCGCGAGTGCGTACGGGCTCCGGAAGGGGCTCCGTTTCTGCTTCGGCGTCCTGCTGGGCGTTCTGGGGCTCATGACGGCATGTGCGCTGTTTGGCGCGGCGCTGTTCCGGTTTTTGCCCGACGTGGAACCCACAATGCGTGCCGTCGGCGCGGCGTATATCCTCTGGATGGCCTTTGGCGTCTGGCGGTCGGGATCAGGAAACGAAGATTCCCGCCTTGTACCGGTCAACGGCGTCGTTTCAGGGATGCTGCTGCAATTCGTCAACCCCAAAGGCATCCTCTATGGGATAACCGCCTTCTCGTCCTTTGTGCTTCCTTACTATGATTCCTTTATGGCTTTGGCTGTTTCCATCGGCGTGCTCTCGGCTGTCGCCTATGCCGGGACATGTTTTTGGGCGCTTTTTGGAGCCGTATTCCGCCGTTTCCTCCAGAACCACCATACCGCCGCCAACGCGAGCATGGCGCTCCTGCTGGTGTGGTGTGCCGCTTCCCTGTATACCTAATTATCTCAAATGGATGTGATCCGCTTCTGCGTCCTTGGGCCCATCGCGTCATTTTTAAGGATACAGTCCTGTGCCCAATCAAGCGCACAGGACTCCGCTTTCAACCCGGTCCCGCTACGATTTGAATTTCCCGACACCCTACCAGTCGAAAGTCTTTGGTAGAGGAGGGGAGGAGCCCCAATAGTTCCTTTACCGTACCTTCCCGCGCAGCACTGCTTCGGGATTGCGTTCAAGCGTGTTGGCGAACACGCGAACGGCCCGGGCCGCTTCGGTGATTTCGCGGATGGCCTGATTCAGTTCGATGACGGTCGTACTGTTTTTGCTGACCACGCCACGGGCGGAAACGACAGTCATCTCCGTCTCTTTGGCTACGTTGTCGATGCGGCTCAGGACATGCGACGCCTGTTCCAGCGCCGCGGACAGCCGCTTGTCCGTATCCTGCGCCAGCTTTGTATACGGTTCTGCAAGCCCGCGGATGCTCGTCAGCGTCTTGTCGAGGTTGGTCCCGATATCCTGAAGCTGGACCACCAGCTTGTCGATGTGGCCGATCAGCTGTTCCGTCCCAGAATTGCTCAGGATTTTTTTGACGCCTTCCGTAATGTCGAGGACATTCGAGGCGATGTCGTCATACGGCAGCGTCGTGAGCGTTTGCAGGATGTTGTCGAATTGCGACGGGATGGTGGGAATCTCGGGCACGTCGTCGTATTCTTTGACTTCCCTGATGGGATAAGGGATCTGGCTTCTGGGGTAGAAATCCATCTCGATCATGAGCTGGCCGGTGAGCAGGCTCTGGGTCGCCAGCGTTGCCCGCAGGCCGTGGCTGACCAGGCGATCGAGATATTCTTTTTTGGATATGTCGCCGTCGGAAACGGAAAACCGCCCTTCGTCCTTTTTGTTCAGTTCGATGAACACCGGCGTCTGGAACACTAAATTATCAAGGTCGCCCGTGAGCCGGATTTCGACGACGCGCCCCACGGGGACGCCGCGGAACAGGACCGGAGAGCCTACGGAAAGCCCGCTGATGGAACCGTCGAAAAAGAGCACGTAACGGCTTGTCGTCTGGAACAGCTTGCCCGAGCCGAAAACGGCGATAGCGAGCAGCAGGAGGGCTGTGGCCCCGACGACGAAGGCTCCGATGAGGGTTTTGTTGGCTGACTTGCTCATGAGCGGTATCCTTTGGAGGAGGTGGGGCAGGAGTCGGTTTTGCCGCGGTTCAGGAAACGGACGATGTCGGGGTGCGCCTGATCGCATCGAAGGACATGGGGATCGCCGCCCGTGATCATGGTGTGGGTCGCCGCATCAAGGAATACGCTGTTGTTGCCGATGGTAAAGATGCTGTCGAGATCGTGGGTGACGACCACGACGGTCATGCCCATGTTCTCCTTGAGTTCGAGGATGAGCTCGTCCAGCAGGGCGGCGCTGACCGGGTCGAGCCCGGCCGAAGGCTCGTCAAAGAAAACGATTTCGGGGTCCATCGCCAGCGCGCGGGCGAGCCCGGCGCGTTTGCGCATACCGCCGCTGATTTCGGACGGGTAATAATCCTCGAATCCGGCAAGGCCGACGAGCGCGAGTTTGAGGGAGGTCTGTTCCCTGATCTCGGCGGAGGAAAGCTTCGTATAGCGCTGCAAGGGCAGGGCCACATTCTCGGCGAGGGTCATGGAGCTCCACAGCGCGCCGCTCTGGAAGAGCAGGCCCACGCCGCTGAGAAGTTTTTGGCGCTCGCTTTCGGTCCCGGCCCAAAAGTCCTGTCCCCTGTAGAGCACTTGCCCCTTGGTAGGCTGGAGCAGGCCCACGAGGACGCGCAGGAGCGTGCTTTTGCCGCATCCGCTCGGCCCCATGATGATGAATACGTCCTGACGGTTTATCGTGAAGTTGAGATCCTTCTGCACGACGTAGCTGCCGTAGCCGACCGTAAGGTCCCGCGCTTCGATGATGGGTGTGGAGGTATTCATATATTCAAAATATTGCAGAGGATGGTGAGGACAGCCGTGGACAGCACGATGCCCACGATGGAATAGACCACGGCCGAGGTGGTCGCCTTGCCGACTGCTTCGGCGTTGCGGCCGCAGCGCAGGCCCTGGTAACAGCCGGTTATGGCGATGAGCATACCGTAGACCGCGCCGTGCACCATGCCCACCCAGAGGTTGTTGATGTTGAACCCTTTCTGGGTAAATGTATAGTATTCCATGGGATCAAGGCCGAGTATCCCGACGCCGACGATGAAGCCGCCCATGATGCCCATGAAGTCGGAATAGAGCACGAGCAGCGGGGTCATGGCGGTAAGGGCGAGGACGCGGGGCATGATGAGGTAGTCGGAAGGGGCCACGCCGAGCGTGGTGAGAGCGTCGATTTCCTCATTGACCTGCATGGTCCCGATGACGGCGGCATAGGAGGCGCCGGTGCGGCCCGCGAGGATGATGCCGGTCATGATCGCGCCCATGATGCGGGTCATGCTCACGGCCACGAGGCTGGAAACGTAGATTTCCGCGCCGAACATCTTGAGCTGGATCACGCCGACGAAGGCGAGGATCAGGCCCACGAGCAGGCTGATCAAAGAGACGATGGGCAGGGCGTCCACGCCGCTTTCCTGAACGGCGAGCCAGACGTTTCCCGGCGTGCAGGAAGAGCGGCCCCTGAACAGCCTGCCGGCGCTGAGGACAAGTTCGCCGATAAAATCGAAAATGTCGCGTGCCATGCGGGGCACCGCCAATGTAAAGCCGCCGACCCGTTCGAGGAAGGTCGTCTTTTGGGCCTTACGCTGCGCGGCGGTGTTCGGGGGGACCGCAAGGGCCAGCTTGGTCAGGTTGCGGATGCCCTCGGGGAGGCGGGCGTCATCGAGCGGGATGTTGTGTTCCTTGGCGAGGGTGACGAGCCGGGTGGTGACGACGAGCACGCCGCTGTCCCATTCGCCGAGAGCCTCGCCGAGGAGTTCGACGCTGCGGGCCTCTTTGAGGAGCCTCTCCGTTTCACGCAGCGCTTCGTCACGTTCCGTAAAAAAGTTCGGCCCAAGCAGGTCCCGTTTCCACTCGCCGCTGAAAATGACGCGCAGGACGCCCTCCGAGCTCTCGGCGCGTAACGCGCCTCCGAGCGAGGCGGACGCCCTGCTTTTTGTCATCGGTTCGGCTGCCATCGTCAGGCGGGCTTGCGGCTGACGGATACTTTGGCGGGGCGCAACAGGCGGTCTTTCAGGCGGTAGCCGCGCTGGTGCAGGGTGCTGACCAGGCCGGGTTCCATGTCATCCCGCTCTTCATAGGAAACGGCATCATGGACATCGGGGTTGAAGGGCTCGCCCACTTCCCCGGCAACGTCGAAGCCGTGGTTCTTGAGCGCGTCGAGGAGCAGCTTCCGGGTCATGATCACGCCGGTGAGCAGGCTTTTACAGGTTTCGTCGCTGCCGCCGTATTGAATGGCGAGATCAAGGCTGTCCAGCGCGGGCAGGAGATCCTTGAGCACCGGCTCGCTGGCGTAGCGCATGTATTCGTCATGGTCACGCTGGATGCGTTTCTTGAAATTTTCCATCTCCGCGAGGGCGCGCAGCCGGGTCTCGTCCGCTTCGGCCTTGACCGTGCAAGTGGGGCAAATCTCTTCGCGGAACTGCTCCTCAAGCGTTTTTTCAGGGGCCTGCGCGGTTTCCGCGAGGTTCTCTTCGGTGGCGCCGTTCTGTCCCTTTTCGGTCTGGGGATCACGTGTATCGGTCATGCTAGCTCCTTAATGATCATATTCGGCGACGCGCCGTCTCCGTGACGCATCTGCCAACACTCTATATAGGACTGAACCCGTATTCGGCAACACTTACCTTGCTTCGGCAAGCCAGCAGCAGACCTCCCGGGCGCCGTCGGCCCCGGCGGATTCGATGACGGGCGGAGTCTTGAAACAGCGTTCATGCGCTTCCGGGCAGCGCGGCCGGAAGGGGCACCCCTGCGGGAGATCGCCGGGCGAGGGGACTGTGCCGGGGATGGCGTCCAGCTTCGCCGAAGGGGGCGTGTCAAGCGTGGGCGCGGAGCGGATAAGGCCCCAAGTATAGGGATGGCGCGGTTCGGCGAACAGAGCCCGCACGGGCGCGCGCTCCACGATGCGCCCGGCATACATGACGCCCACTTCGTCGGCCATTTCCGCCACCACGCCGAGATCGTGGGTGATGAGCAGAAGCCCCATGCCGCGCTCGCGGGAAAGATCGCCGAGCAGGGCGAGTATCTGGCCCTGTATGGTCACGTCGAGGGCCGTGGTCGGCTCGTCGGCGAGCAGGAGGCGGGGTTTGCAGGCCAGCGCCATGGCGATCATGACGCGCTGGCGCATACCGCCGGAAAGCTGGTGCGGGTAGTCGCGGACGCGCATGTCCGGCGCGGGTATGCCGACCAGCCGGAACAGTTCCACGGCTTCGGCGAGCGCGGCCTTCTTTGACAGGCGCAGGTGACGCATCAGCGGCTCCGCGACCTGCTCTCCCACCCGGATGACCGGATTGAGCGAGGTCATGGGTTCCTGAAAGATCATGCCGATGTCGCGCCCCCGCACGCGTTCCATCGCGGATTCGGACAATTCGGCAAGATCGCGGCCTTCAAAGAGGATGCGCCCGGCGGCGAGGCTCCCCGGTTCGGGGATGAGGCGGAGCAGGGACAGCGCCGTCATGCTCTTGCCGCAGCCGGATTCCCCCACAAGGCAGAGCGTGCGCCCCGGATGCAGCGTGAACGACACGTCGCGCACCACGTCGAACGGGCGTTCGCAGGCGTCGAACCGCACGGTGACGCCTTCCGCCTGCAACAGCGGGGCGGAGGAGGCCGGGATTGGGGGAGATGCGTTTGCGGAAAGGGACATGGGGCGCTCCGAAGAAAGTTGCGAATAAAAAAAGTATAGACGAGATGCGGGTTAAGGGCAAGAAACCGGGGATGCCGGGCAAAATGTTCTCATGCCGCAATTGACATTTATTTTCAAAAATCTATAGAAAGGGCAGATCCAATTGGTATCATAAGGGAGTGGGTATGGACGCGGAGCCTGTTTTCATCACTGGAAGCGTTTTTTCGTGGGAATCCCTGCTCGCCGTGTCGATCATCGTTGCGGCGTGGTTTGTATGCCGCAGGATCAATGTCATGAAACGTCCGGTATGCAACGGCGGCTGCGCCGGTTGCCACGGGGCCCGTCAGGGCCGGGGATGTGCTTTCCCAGAGGGGCGGCGACGCCGGATGTGACGATAAAGTTGAAGCTGGGGGACAATATGTTTGGATTTTGCCATAGAAAGCGCGGAGGGCATGATTGCGCCGAAGCCCGTTCGTGCGGCGGCGAAGGCTGTCCCATCTCCAAGGAGATGCGGGAAGCCGGGCTCATTTCCCTGCGCAGGATGAAGGAGGGGCAGAAAGCCCGCATCGCCCATGTGCAGGCCAGCGGCGAGCTGGGGCGGCGCATCCGGGACATGGGGCTCATCCCCGGCGCGGAAGTGGAAGTGGTGGGGCGCGCCCCGCTGCGCGATCCGGTGGCCCTGCGCCTGCCGGGGTTCACGCTCAGCCTCAGGAACAACGAAGCCGACTACATCGTCGTCGAACCGCTGGAACAGGCGGGCTGAGGCGTCATGGATCCGCAGCTTACCATAGCCCTCGCGGGCAATCCGAATTCGGGCAAGACGACGGCCTTCAACGCGCTGACCGGTTCGCACCAGCATGTGGGCAACTATCCCGGCATTACCGTGGAGAAGAAGGAAGGTTTCATCAAGATGCCTTCCGGCCGGTGTGTGCGCTTCATCGACCTGCCGGGGACGTATTCCCTGACCGCCTACACGCAGGAGGAGACGGTCGCCCGGCATGTGCTGGCGCAGGAACGGCCCGACGTGGTCATCGACGTGCTCAATGCGGGCGCGCTGGAGCGCAACCTCTACCTGACCATCCAGCTTCTGGAACTCGGCGTTCCCGTGGTGCTGGCCCTGAACATGATGGATGAGGCCGCCAAGCAGGGCATGACCATCGATATCGAGCGCCTGTCGCAGCGTCTGGGCTTCCCGGTCATGGCGACCGTGGCCCGCACGGGCGAAGGGCTGCCCGAACTCTTGAAGGCGACGGAAGCCTATATCGAAACCAAGCGCGGCGAGCCGTGGGAGCCGCTGCATATCTCGTATGGGCCCGATCTTGATCCCGTGCTGCGGGATATGGAAGCCGCCATTGCCGAGGCCGGGCTGCTGGCTTCGGAATATCCGGCGCGGTGGGTGGCGCTCAAGCTGCTGGAGCAGGATGAGGAAATCCTCACCCGCAGCCGCGCCGAAGCCCCGGAGCTTGCCGCCGATCTGGAGCGGCAGGTGGATGAGGTGGCGCGGCATTTGCGGGATACGTTGAATACGTGGCCCGAGGCCGTCATCGCGGATTACCGCTATGGGTTCATTTCTTCGCTGCTGCGGGACGGCGTGCTGGTCCGGCTTCAGGATATGCACGCGCGCATCCAGTTCTCGGACCGCATGGACAAGGTGCTGACGCATCCGTTCATGGGCCCGGCGATCATGCTCGGCGTGCTCTATCTGCTTTATACCGTTACCTTCACCATTGGGGAGATCCCGATGGGCTGGGTGGAACAAGGGTTTGCCCTGCTGCGCGAAGGCGCGGACGCCGTGCTCCCCGACGGCCAGCTCAAGTCGCTGGTGCTTTCGGGCATCATCGACGGCGTGGGCGGCGTCATGAGCTTTGTCCCGCTCATCATGCTGATATTCCTTCAAATCGCCTTTCTTGAAGATACCGGGTACATGGCGCGCATGGCCTACATGCTCGACCGTATTTTCCGTATTTTCGGGCTGCACGGCTGTTCGGTGATGCCGTTCATCGTGGGCGGAGGCATTGCTGGCGGCTGTGCCGTGCCCGGCGTGCTGGCGGCCCGCACCCTGCGGAGCCCCCGCGAAAAGATAGCGACGCTGTTGACCGTGCCCTTTATGGCCTGTGGGGCCAAACTTCCGGTTTTCATCCTTTTTTCCGGCGTCTTTTTCCCCGGCCATGAGGCGGCGGTCATGTTCGGCCTGACGCTCACCGGCTGGGTGGTGGCCCTGCTCACGGCGCGGCTGCTGCGCTCGACGATTATCCGTGGGCCGTCCACGCCGTTCGTCATGGAGCTTCCGCCCTATCGCCTGCCCACAATGCTCGGGCTGGCGATTCATACGGGCGAGCGCACGTTCGAGTATCTGAAGAAGGCCGGTACGGTCATCCTCGCCATTTCCATCATCCTGTGGGCGGCTATGGCGTATCCGCAGCTGCCGCTGGACACGCGGGCGCATTTCGCGGGCGAGCAGCAGACCATCGAAGCGAACCTTGAGGCGGCGAAGGCTTCGGGCGGCGATGTGGCCGCTCTTGAAGGGCAGCTTACGGCCTTGCACGGCGAGCGCGCGGAGCGGGCACTTCAACACTCGTTTGCAGGCCGCCTCGGCATGGCGCTGGAACCGTTGACCCGTCCCGCCGGGTTTGACTGGCGCACGGACATCGCGTTGGTGGGCGGTTTCGCGGCGAAGGAAGTCATCGTCGCCACGCTCGGCACGGCCTATTCCCTCGGCGACATCGATCCCGAAGATCCCACGCCGCTGGCGCAGCAGATCCGCAACGACGGGCGCTGGACGCCCGCCACCGCCTTGGCTCTGCTGGTGTTTGTGCTGCTGTACGCGCCCTGTCTGGTGACTGTCGCCGCTATCCGGCAGGAGACGGGTTCGTGGGGCTGGCCTGTGTTCAGTATGGTATTCAACACGCTGATCGCGTTCGGGGCCGCCGTTGCCGTGCGGCATGTGACGATGTTGTTTCTATAGGTGAAATAAAGAGAGAGGGGAGATTTTTCGAAAAAGAGAGGTACACCCGAAACTCCTTGCCTTTCTTCTCGATACATCTCCGTGTGTTGATATAAGAGCCTCTTTATTGGTTGTTTTTGTTTTGCTGATTCAAAAATGAAAATCCCCAGAGTGGGGAAGCTGATCTCTCAAGAAAACGGATAAGGGAGCATTCGTAGAAATGCTCCCTTATTTTGTAAAAAGAGCGTATTGGGTTTACATCATTGTTGCGAGGGTATAGACCTTCGCCGAAGGTATGTTCTTCTTTTTTTCGGGAAGGTACTCTTTTTACGTCACCGGACAGTTTGCTTTATGCAACTATATATTGTTGAATAAAGTGGTATTGTTTTTTGTATGCCGTTTTATTCAGCGCAGCGCCGTTTCTTTGTGAAACCTTCATTAAGAAACAGCTAGGATATTTTGCGGATAGCGCTGTACGCGGATATCGAAGGCCTTTACTTGAATCACGAGGTACTCTATAGATGAAAAAGATTCTATCACGAGCCTCATACATGTGATTTTCCCGCTCAGGCTTAAGACGTTTTTCAACATTTGTGGATGGAGGTATACGATGCGAAAGGACAGGGGACAGCAGGGCTTCACGCTCATTGAAATCATTTCCGTCTTGGTCATCCTCGGCATTCTCGCCGCTGTGGCCGTTCCGAAGTACTATGATTTGCAGCAGGATGCAGCCAATAAGGCCGCTGAAGCAACAGTGGCTGAAGCGATGGCACGTTACAATTTGGTTTTTGGGCAGGAGCTCTTGAAAGGAACGTCGTGTTCAAACGCAAAAACGGCAGCAAAAAATGCCGTGCCTTCAACGAAAGACTCTTACGGTGGTGATTGGGAAGTAACTTTTATTGCGGGTGCTGATGGCACCAAGGCTAAGATTGAGGCTAAAAGTGAGACTACAAGAGGTTCTGCCGAGAAAGAGTTTGAAGAGCCGATTTGCGAGTGAGTAGACAGTTAGTTTGGTTTTTTACTAAATAAAAAGGGGCATCTCAAAGCCGAGATGTTCCTTTTTGTTTTTTCATCCAACGGAACTCCTTCCGCGCAGCCTCCCCACCAGCCGAAAGTCTTGGGAGGGGAAAGGGGGAGGTTTGGAGGGGGGAAGGGGAACCTTTCTGGAGAAAGGTTCCCCTTCCCCCCTCCAATTTTTCCTCTATTTCACCAGCTTCCTCAACCATGAGATCGGATGCATGGACGGGAGCTTCGTGTGATGCGAAATCTGAAGGCGGCAGGTGCCGCACTCGGTGACGCAATACTCGGCGGCACTGTCCTTGACGGCCTTGAAGAGATCGGAACCGACCGAGGCCGCCACATCGTACTTTTCCTTCTTGAAGCCGTAACTGCCGGAAATGCCGCAGCAGCCGGAACGGGCGTCCTCGACGTTGGCGGAAGCCATGCGGAGCAGATCAAGGCCCGGCTTGCCGATGCCCTGCGCGCGCAGGTGGCAGGGGGCATGATAGACCAGCTTCGTGGCGTCTTCGCGTACGTCGATGTCGAGCTCGCCGGACTCGATAAGGCCGATGAGGAACTCGCAGGCGTCCTGCACATGGGGGACAATGGACTCATGCTTGCCGAGTTCCGGGAAATACTCGGCATACTCCTGCTTGAGCATGAGCTGGCAGCTCGGGCAGACCGTCAAAACGGGGACATCGCCGGACGAAACGAGAGCGGCGAGCGTGTCCACGTTCCGGCTCGCGGCGGCGCGGGCGTCGTCGAAGAAGCCGTTCGCCACCATCGGCAACCCGCAGCACTCGAACTCGGGCACAATGACCTCATACCCCGCCTTTTCCAGCATGAAAACGAGATCCTTGCCGGTCTGCGGGTCGTAGTCGTTCACGTAACAGCCGGGGAAGAAGACGGCCTTCTTGGTGAGGCGGCTGCGATCCGAGGCCGTCAGCATCGCGTTGTGGTCGCCCATCCACTCCGTGAAGCTCCGGGGCACGAACACGGGCATGGGCGCGCGGGCGTCCACGCCGAACTTGTCGAGGATGAGCCGGGTCAGCGCGTTGGTGGAGCCGACATTGACCAGCCAGCCCGGAAAACGGCGGGCCAGCCTGCCGAGCATACGCCCGTGGGACAGTACCCAGTCGCGCAGGGGCGGCTTGTGGCGCTTGCAGTACTCCGCACGGGCCAGCATGTTGAGGGTCGAAATCTTGACCCCGGACGGACAGGCGATGTCGCAGTTCTTGCAGTTGGAACAATAGTCCAGCGCCTCGATTTCCGAGATTTCCCCGCCGCCGGTTTCGTCATACAGGCGGAAACGCTCGGACGAAGGCCCGGTCAGCTTCGGCCCCTTGAAGGCCCGCGTCGCCTTGGTGACGGGGCAATAGGCCACGCAGGTCGAGCAGGTTGTACATTTATCTACAGTTTCAATAGGTTTCATACGCACCTCAGGCGTTCATGGCTGCAAAGAGGGCCGTGGACAGCGCGACGCCGTTGCCGGACTTCTCCGCGGCGTGATCGTAGCCGCCGAGCGTCTTGCCGATAAAGAACACGTTGCCGCACAGCGGGTTGCCGTCCTTGCCGAGCGGGCGGAGTTTGGCGTCCACATCCGGGCCAAGCAGGGCGAAGCCGTGCGACGGGCGGGGCGTCCCCGGCGTCTGGCGGCAGGCCGGGTAGGCTTCCGGCAGCGACCACTCTGGAGACGACGGGTTCAGGGGCAGATCAATATTGAAGATCGGCTCCCATGCGCGTTCGGGCTCGATGGCGAACCCTTCGCCGAGCACGCCGCCCGTGGCGATGATGAAGGAACGCGCCTCATAGCGGCGCTCCTGCCCGTTGTTGGTCGTGATCAGCGCGGCGCAGCGCCCGTTTTCGACCACGGCCCCGGTGATGGTGGACTGCTCGATGAGATCCACATCGTATTTCTTGAGCAGGCGCAGGAGCAGGGCGTGCAGGCGCAGCCCCGTCACCGCCGGGGGCAGGCTGGAGATTTCGTTGACGATGTGCCCCGTGCGATCCTTGATGGCGTTGTGCACGTCGTTGTTGGCGGCGGTGCCGAGGATGGCCGGGACGAACACCGCGCCGGGCACGCCGCGCACGATGTATTTGTTCAGGCTCTTGCTCAGCCAGAGGATGCCTTCGGGCGTATCCAGATAGCGGGCCAGATCGAGGGTGGAGAGGTCGCGCTGGAGCGGGAACGGGCTCGGCAGGATGACCGGGACGATGTTCTTCCCGATGTACCCCTTGCGCGTCGCAAGGCCCTGCGCCGCCAGCGCCGGGGAGAAGTCCTTGAGCCCCTCGACCCCGGCGATGAAAATGTTGGCCGCTTCGGCCACGCCGTGCATCGACATGGTATGGGGCACAAGATAGCTCGGCTTGGTCGTGCCGAGGGCCGTCACCACGCGGGTGTTTTGTTCGTTGTTGCAGAGGTAGGGACAGCCGCCCTCGTCGCAGAACTCGAGGAAGCAGGACAGCGCTTTTTTGACGGTCTCCGCGCCGACGATGGCGTAGGGATGGCGCGGGGACAGGCTGTCGAAGCCGTCGAAGGGCGAGGTAAGGGGCGTGCCGTCGGAACGGTAGCCGAGCACGTCGATGGTGCCGCCGCCGATGGCGAGCACGCCGGAGCCCTTGGTGACGAGCAGCGTGCGCTTCCCGGCCTTTGCCGCGAACAGGGCCGCGCTCAGCCCGGAAAGGCCGCCCCCGGCGATCATGACGTCATAGGGTGTTCTTTTGATCATTCGTCGGCTCCGTCTACGTTGAGGGTCGCGCCGTACATGCCGCGCGCCAGCTCGGTTTCACGCAATTCGCTGCCCCACAGCACCGGGCGGATGCCGTACCAGCGCTCCTGCTGGAAGCTCTGGAGCAGATCCGGCGCGCCGCAGGGGAGGGCGTCGCACTCTCCCGTACCGCAGGCCTGCATCCCGGCGGGCAACAGCTTGGCTTCGAGCACCGCGCCCACGCCGCGCAAGCCGCAGAAACTCCCCTGACAGGTGCCCATGCCCATACGGGTGCGGCGGCGGATGTCGTTGAGGGAATGGGACGTGGGTTCGGAAGCGACCTGTTCGAATTCCGCGATGGTGACGCGCTCGCATTCGCACAAAAGCGCCTTTTTCCACGGCGCGGCCTCAAGGCGTTCCACCGTGGCGGCAAAACTGTCGCCAAGGCGCGATTCGGCCTGTTCCAAGCCTTGCGCCGGGAAGACCTTGCGCGCGCGTTCCAGCAGGGCCGGGGGCGTATCCTCCACCAACGGCTCCACGGCGGTACGGCACTGTGCGGCCACGCCGAGCTTGGCACAGACGAGGTCGGCCATGCGTTCACCCATGAGGCGGTAGGTGGTCAGCTTGCCGCCGCAGATGGTCGCCATGCCCTTGAGCCCTTCCTTTTCATGGTCGAGGACCACGAAGTTGCGGGAAGCGCCCCGGCCTTCGGCGGACGGGTCGGCGGTGTACAGGGGCCGCGTCCCCGCGAAGGTGCGGAGGATGCGGTAGCTGTCGATTTCCGGGAAAAGCACGCGGCCGATGTCGAGCAGATCGTGCACTTCGGCGGTATCGGGCACGGTGTCGTCGGGCTTGTCGGTCTTCTTGGAGGTGGTGCCGAGGATGGTGATGGAGCCGTGCGGCACGAAGATGTCGCCGTCGGACGCCTTGCGCAGCCGGTTGATCACGCGGCTGGTGAAGCGGTGGTTGAAGGCCACCAACGTCCCGCGGTCGGGCTTGACGTTGATGTCCAGCCCCGCGGTATGGGCCAGCTCGCCCACCCAGCTCCCGGCGGCGTTGACCACGAAGCTGCAGGGGATTTCCCCGGTCTGCCCGGTGCGGGAGTCGCGCACGCTTACGCTCGTGACTTGTCCGTTGGCGCTGTTGATGGAGGTGACTTCCGTATAGGTACGGAAGCCCGCGCCATGCCGGACGGCGTTCTGGACGTTCTGCCAGACGAGGCGGAAGCCGTCCACGGCGGAGTCTGGCACGCGGTACACGGATACGATGTTGCCCGCGAGATTGGGTTCGAGCGCACGGGCTTCTTTTACGGTGAGCGGAGTGGCTTCGATCCCGCACTTGTCGCAGGCCGTGACCCACGTAGCTTCAAACTCGGCCCCGTCTTCGGGCGTGCGGACGAAGAAGCCTTCGGTTTCCTCGACGCAGTGCTTGCCGATGCGCCGGAGGATGCGGTTTTCCTCGATGCATTCCCGGCCCGCCTCGGCGTCTTTCACCGCGTAGCGCGCGCCGCTGTGGAGCAGGCCGTGGAAGCGGGAGCTTGTGCCGTGGACGAGGTCGCGCTGTTCGAGCAGCAGCGCCTTGACCCCGCGCATGGCGAGGTCGCGCAAGGTTCCCGCGCCCGTGGCTCCGCCGCCGATGACGACGACGTCCCAGTGCCGCTTGGTATATTCTGAAAGTTCCTGCATGGATGTTCCCGTTCTTTCTGGATTTGTCCCGGTTCGTCCCGGGAGTGCGTCGTCCCTGAACGTAGCCTCTTTGCCATCCGTTTACAATAGAATATTCACATGTGAAACCATAGACAAGGGTAAAAAGTTCTTATTCGAAAATTTTTGAAAAAGTGAGATATTGGGGAGGGGAAAGCGGGCCTTTTGAAAAAGCTCCCCTTTCCCCTCCCAAAAAACACCCCTATCCCCCTAAAATTTTCGTAAGGGTCGGCGGCGGGACGGGACGATTGGAAAAGCTGAACGATGGCATACGTCTCCCGGATCTGCGTTAAAGGAAATACAAAAGGCTTGTTGGCTTGCCCTAATGGTTATAGATGGGGAAATGCCGATATGTCTTGAAGCGATGGAAAGCGGGACAAGGGGGCGCTGCGTTGTCGGCAGGTCGCTTTTTTGAGAGGGTTCATTTCAAGGGCAATCCGTTTCAGGGAGTGCTGCAACCAATGGGTTGATACAGGTACGAAAGCCTTTGAAGAAGCGAGGGATGGGTGCGGGCCCGTGCATGTGGTTCTGGAGAGGAGAAGCGCGGGGAGGTTCCTTTCTTCTCCAGAGAGTCTTCCGCCCGATGCTTCCAGAACCGTTTCTGCAGTCTCTCTTCTTGATGTTTTCGTGACTGGATTGCGGAGGGAACGCGATTCAGGCATGTCCGGGAGCATGAGCATGATTTCGGAGTTTTTCGCGGACGGGATGATCCCGTGGTCGCCGATTTTGCTGTCGTTGAAGGTCGCGGGCCTTGCGACCGCCGCCTCGTTTTGCGCCGGGGTCGCCGCCGCGTGGCTTCTGGCCCGCCGCCGTTCGCCTTTTTCCGCTGTCTTGGACGCCATGTGCACGCTTCCGATGATACTGCCGCCCACGGTTCTGGGCTATTATCTTATCCTGCTGGTCGGGCGGCGCGGCGTCATCGGGCCGTGGCTGGCCGAGTGTGGCATCAACCTGATTTTTTCATGGCAGGGAGCCGTGGTTGCGGCTACGGTGGTCGTGTTTCCGTTGATCTACAAGTCGGCCCGTGCCGCGCTGGAGCTGGTGGACCCGCGTCTTGAGAACGCGGCCCGCACGCTCGGGGCGTCGGAGTGGAAGGTCTTTTGGCAGGTGTCTCTGCCTCTGGCGTGGCGCGGCATCGTCGCCGGGGGGATGCTGGCCTTTGCGCGTGGCATGGGCGAGTTCGGCGCGACGCTGATGATCGCGGGCAATATCCCCGGCAAGACGCAGACCCTTGCGCTTGCCATCTATGACGCGTTTCAGGCGGGCAACGACGAACAGGCGACGGTGCTGGTCGTGTTGACGTCGTGCCTGTGCCTTACCATTCTTGTCCTTGCCGACAGGTTGTTCGGCGGAAAGGCGGGAGGCCGCTGATGCTTGATGTGCAGATACGCAAGCGCCTCGCCACGGGGCGGAAAAGCGGCGACAGTTTTTCCCTCGACGTGTCCTTGAGCTGCGCCACCCGGCGGCTTGTCCTGTTCGGGCACTCCGGTTCCGGCAAGACGCTTACCCTCCAGTCGCTGGCGGGGCTGGTCCGGCCTGACGGCGGATACATCAAGATTGGGGACGATGTGCTGTATGCTTCGGAGAAGGGCATCGATCTCCCGGCCCGTGAGCGCCATCTCGGGTATGTTTTTCAGGACTACGCCCTGTTCCCGCATCTGACGGTCCGCAGGAATGTGGAATTCGCGCTCGACAAGACGAAGCGGACCTTGTTCGGCCGCCCCTCCCCTGCGGCCCGCAAATCCGTAGATGATCTTCTGGAGCGTTTCGAGGTCGGGCATCTGGCCGAGCGGTATCCCCGTGAAATTTCCGGGGGCCAGCGGCAGCGCGTCGCGCTTGCCCGCGCCCTTATTACCGCGCCCCGTATGTTGCTGCTGGACGAGCCCTTCGCCGCGTTGGACCCGCTCCTCCGGGTCAGGATGCGCCGCGAGATCCGTGCCCTGCTCGACGAATGGAACATCCCCGTCGTGCTGATCACCCATGATCCCGCCGACGTGGACGCCTTTGCGGACTCGCTGGCCGTCTACCGCAATGGCATGATCCGGCATGTCCTCGACGATTATCCCGCCCGCCGGGCGAGCGAGCCGGACGCCCTTTCGCTCCTCGCGCCGCTGGTGGAAGTGTAACCGGAAGAAACACGGCAGCGAGGACAAAAACGAAGAAACGCCGCCGCTTTTCCGCTGCCCTCGTTTTGCCCGGCTTCCGGTTTTCCCCGATAGCAAAAAGCCTTCCCCGTGTTCGGAGAAGGCTTTTCCGTTCTTGGCAATCCCCTGCAATAGGGATTCGATAAAGGCGAAAGTCTTTGGGGATGGAGGGGAAGGGCCTTTCTGAAGAAAGGCCCTTCCTCCCCAAGATCTCGTTTACATCCCCAAAACGACGGCAAACGCCTTGAACAGGACGGACACGGGCTTGCCGGGCTCAAGCTTGAGCACACGGGCGCTCTGGGAGGTGATGACGGCGCAGACGGTGGTGCCTTCGTCGAGGGTGACGAGGACTTCGGCTTCGATTTCTCCGAGCTGGACGCTCTGCACCTTGCCGGAGAAGTGGTTGCGTGCGCTGGTGGGCGCGTCGCCGGTGCTGATGATGACCCACGGGGCCTTGATCGTCGCAGTGGTGTTGATGCCTTCGCGGAGTTCGAGGTTGTCGGCGCTTTCAGCCGTGATGATGGAGACGACCTGAAGGCCGGTGGAGGTCAGGATTTCCACTTCAACGAGCAGGTCGCCGCGCTTGATGCGGTTAATGGTTCCAGTGAACGCGTTGCGGGCGCTGGTTTTTTTCATAGCTTCCCTCCTAATATGGGAATGGACGATTTTTCGGGCGTCTTCACGGGAAAAGTGAAGGTAACTTGCCGTCAGGGTCGGGCTCTGCTGCCCGAGGAACTGCTGGACGATCTTGAGCGGCACGTCGCCGCGCAGAAGCTCTATGCCCCGCGAATGCCGGATGACCCGGGGGCTGAGGAGCTCTTTGGGCAGATCGACGTCTTTCGCCCGCTCATAGAAGATGCGGCGCACATAGCCTTGATCGAGGTGCAGCACTTCGCCGCGCAGGCCGAACATGAGGGGGGACTCCAGCACTTGCCGGATTTCCGTCATGATGGCTTCGGGAAATTGAAGTTCCCTGAAGTTCTGCCCCCGGACGCTGACGACGGAACGGGCAAAGTCTAGATCCGTGCGGTCGTCGATGGACAACACTTCGCCGAGACGTAGCGCGCCGTAGCGGATGAGCAGAAAGACCAGCCAGAGCCGTCCCCTTGAACGGCCTTGCGTCGTGGAGACGGACGCCTTGTACCAATCAAGAAACGCCTTGGAGACGGCGTCGAGCTGTTCCGAGGTCAGGTGCCTGACATTTTCCGGGACGGTGAATTGGCCGCCGGGATGCGGCGTGGACGGGGGCGGGACCTGGGGCGCGTTGCGGGTTTCACGTTCGTGGCGGACACAGGCTTCGATGAACCGCAGGGCGGAGTCATCAAGCCCCTGAACAAGGCGGGTTATTTCTTCCTGCATGGAATCTCCTCTGTACCGATAAGCGACTTCTCGGGATATGCAGGCTATCCCACGGGCTGATGTGGGCGAAAGTCGGTCACGCAGTTTCTCGAAAGAGTGACAAGATTGCCGGGAAAACGCAAGGGGGGTATTGCTGAAAAGGTTATCGTTCGTGAACCGCAACAGTCGAACAACAAAGGAGTATGAACATGGATAAGCGTTTTTTCCGTCGGTGTGCCCGAAATGCGGCGTTCAGCCTTTTGGGATGCCTCCTTTTGGCGGCTCCGGCGTTTGCGGCGCAGGAAATCACGGTTTCCGGCGCGGCCAGCCTGACGAATGCGTTCACGGAGATAAAGGGGCTCTTTGAGAAGAAATACCCCGACATCAAGGTACATACCAACTTTGCGGCCTCCAACCCGCTGCTCAAGCAGATGGAAGAGGGTGCCCCCGTCGATGTGTTCGCTTCCGCGGATCAGGAAACGATGGACAAAGCCGCGGCCAAGAAGCTGGTCGATACCGCCACCCGCAAAGATTTCGCGCTCAACGATCTCGTCATGGTCGTTCCTTCCGACAGCAAGCTCAACTTGACCGGGGCCAAGGAGCTGGCCAAGCCCGAAGTCAAGCGCATCGCCGTGGGGAATCCCGACTCCGTCCCCGCCGGCCGCTACACCAAGGCGGCCCTGACGACCGCCGGCCTTTGGGAAACGTTGCAGCCCAAGTATGTTTTCGGCGCGAGCGTCCGTCAGGCTCTGGATTATGTGGGCCGTGGCGAGGTCGACGCCGGTTTCGTTTACCGTACCGACGCCAAGCAGGGCGGCGACAAGATGAAGGTGGCTGCCGTGATGGACGGACACAAGCCCGTCCTGTATCCCATTGCCGTGGCGACCACGGGCAGCAACCGTGATGGCGGTGCGAAGTTCGTCGGTTTCGTGCTCTCTCCCGAAGGGCAGGCTGTGCTTGCCAAGTATGGCTTCAGCAACCCGC